>VTLG01004594.1_pt1 | contig 17549 bp, 30 predicted proteins | sample 4694571 | NCBI WGS metagenome assembly VTLG01 (sample SAMN12604809, study PRJNA352737) | marine metagenome | biome: ENVO:00000447; feature: ENVO:00000209|ENVO:00000569|ENVO:01000036; material: ENVO:00002151; isolation source: viral sequences binned using virsorter ... | reverse complement strand
CAGAGTTATAACCAACAGCAGTATTATTCATGTCAGCATTTGTAGTTACATTTCTATTTTCTTGACCTAATGCTTGATAACCAACTGCTGTAGATTGATCTCCCTTTTGGTTATAACGCATTGCATATGGACCAACAGCAACATTTTTAACACCCTCACTCAAATTAGTGAGAGAAGCATAACCCAATGCAGTATTTTCTGAACCTGTTGTAATAGCATCACCTGAATTACCACCAATTAATGTATTGTAACCACCAGATGTTAGAGAAGTTCCTGCTGCATTTCCTACACAGGTATTAACAGAAGCTGTTGAAGCTGATCCATTTGGACCTGCTAATGCTCCTATATATGTTCCACCTTGTCCTGTTGATGCTACATTACCTGCACCATATCCTAAAGCAGTATTATAACCTATTGCATCCCCAAGCCCATTTCTATTTACTGAAGCTAAAGCACTACTCCCAACAGCTACATTACGTTGACCAACAGTTTCTGTACCTAATGCTGAAACTCCAACAGCTACATTATGTACTCCTGAACTTATAGCATCACCACATGAGTGACCGATTAAAGTATTTACTGTACCATCAGTTACAGCAGCTCCTGCGTTATATCCAACAGCAGTATTGTAACTAATTGCTCCCCCACTATGATCTTGAATTTGTAAAGTACCCCATCCAATAGCAGTTGATTGTTTACCTTCTGTGTCTGCTGACAAGGCAAATCCACCTACAGCAGTATTGTGGTCTGCACCACCACCAGAACCATCAAGAGCATCTCCTGTACCAGAACCAATTAAAGTGTTATTTATACCTGTTTGTAAAGATACACCTGATTCGTGTCCTACAGCAGTATTGTGAGTTTCTGTAGCAGTTGTAAAGTTTTGCCCACTTAAAGCTGCATATCCAATCGCAACTGATTTACTGCCATCTGTATCTGCATCTAAAGCTTGTGCTCCCAAAATAGTATTTCTAAAACCTAATTCAAGTGCATTACCTGCTGCATGCCCTACAGCAGTATTATATATATTACCCCCAGTAGAAGTATTTTGTGTACTTAAAGCAAACACACCAACAGCAGTATTTCTGTCACCCTCAGTCTCTTTATGTAATGCACCATAACCTATAGCAGTATTACGTTCACCACCTGCAATTTCATCACCTGCTGTAGAGCCAATTAAAGTATTTCTTATCCCTGAAGTTATTGAAGCTCCTGCTGCATTTCCTACAGCAGTATTATCGGTGTTTGTAGCTGTGCCACTTGTATTTTGGGCAGCCAAAGTATTTGTACCAACTGCTGTATTATTACCACCTGCTACATTAACTTTTAACGCATTTAAACCTATAGCTACATTACTGTCACCACCAACATTCAAAGCATTTAAGGCATCCTTACCAATAGCTACATGATTACTACCTGTGTCCTCTGCTGATAAAGCTCCTGAACCTATGGCTACATTACCACTACCAGTCGTTATTGCATCACCTGCCTGATATCCTACTACAGTATTATTATCTCCTGTATTAATAGCTGTTCCTGCTTCATCTCCAACAGCAACATTGTAATTACCACCAGAAGCAATTGAATCTCCTGCATGAACACCTGCTACAAAGTTTGATGTACCTGCTGTTGTAGTTGAAATTGGACCTTTAAGATTCAGTTGTGTTAAAGCATCTGTCACAGCTGCACCTGAACCTGCTCCATCTAAATAAACCATTTTAACATGTCCAGGTTCAATAGTGACTGTAGCACCTGTTCCTTGTTTAATAATTATATTTTGAGATCCAGAAGTTGCATTTTCAATTAAATGAACTCGACTAATTGTGTTAGGACCAATAGTTATTGTACAAGCAGAATCTAATGTACCTGTGTATTTAATATACATAGCTCTAGCTGCGTCTGCACTACCATCTGCAACTGTTGATGCATGTGTATCAGCATTTGTTGTTATGGCTTCAGTTCCATAACCTAGAGCATCTCCGACCAACTCTAGGTTTGTATTAGTGACATTACCCCATGTACCAGAGTTGTCACCAGTAGCCATCTCAGACAATCTTAAATCATTTACATAGGTTATAGTCATATCAGTCTATCCTTACTATTGCATTGCTTGCAGTTGCAGCAGGAAACACTATTTTAAATGTTCCACCTGAAACTGTAAAGTCCCCACCAAAATCTAATATTGCTATCGCACCTCTAGAATTTGATGAAGCATCTCCTAATGTTTTATTATATATTAATGCACCTCTTGCTGTAAAGGATGCAGATGTCCATTCTGGATCAGCTGCATCAAATACTCCACTTGTACTATTTTCTGTTACAGCAACACTTGTCAGTTGTTTACCACCTGCTGAGTAAGCACTACCAGATGCATTGGTTATTTCATTAGATGTCGTATATCCATCTGTTGACGCATCTAAACTTGCAGAACTTGTATATAATGCAATATAAATATCTTCTGTATCTAAGTGATGATCACCTAACAACAGATCTTTTTTAAACAATGTACACATTGCTTGAGTTATAGCCATATTAAATACCTCCGTTGTATTCTGCTGAATAATTTCTTCCCATTTCTTGAGAGAATAATTGTACAGCTTCGTCAAATTTACCTTTATATAATTTTAATGTTTCAGGTGCTTTTAGAAAAGCACTAGCTTCGTAAAGTGCAGCAGATAATAATACATCTGTTGCATTTGTATCTATCCAAGTATTTGCATTACTAGAACTTAAACCAACTGGTTTACCAATAAAATCAACTTGAAAAGATAAAGTAGCACTAGGAGTAGGAGCTAAAGTAATTGTGGTAACAGAACCACTTCCAACATCAGCTGCTGTTTTAGTGCTATACATTATTGGTGTACCAGTTGTACTGGAGTTGGGCCAATAATCTCTTAAATATGAATCAATTCTATGATCTAAATATATGACATTACTACTTGATGTAATAGAAACTTGACGAATCATTCTTATACTTGGTGTACCAGTCGTAGGAGTGTAGTCAGCTTGCCCAACGACAAGTGTACCTGTAAAACTATTCCTAAAACAAGGAAGGTTTGGCAATCTTTGAAATACCATTTCTTCTGCTTGTGCTATAATTACATCTATTGAATCTACAAGCTCTGACGAATCATTTTCTAAATAATTTTGTATATTGGCTTTTAAAGTTGTATAACTCATTTATTGACCCCAAGCTCCATCATTCCAAGCACCTGAACCCCACTCTTGATTAACTGTAACAGATTCTGTACCTACACCACCAGTACCACCAACTCCAGTCTCTGTCAAAGAAACAACGACATTTTCTGTACCTACACCACCAGTTCCTGCAACACCAGTCTCTGTAATAGATAAATTAAGTGCTTCAACACCAACTGAACCTGCTCCACCACTAGCCGATACCCCAGTGACTTCTACAACAGGTATTTCAACACCTACACCACCAGTTCCACCTAATCCAGTTTCTGTAATAGATGATTCAAATGCTTCAACACCAACTGAACCTGTTCCACCAACTCCAGTCTCTGTAATGGTAAGCTCAAATGTTTCTGTGCCAACTGCTCCAGTTCCACCTAACCCAGTTTCTGTAATAGATGCTAGTGGAGTTTCTGTGCCAACTGCACCTGTTCCACCAACTCCACTTGGCTGTGGAAAACTTCTTACTTCTTCATTATCAACACGATTTGTATTACCATAACCTGCAACACCTACAGTTTTTCTAGTTCTTGGATCTGCAAATGGATCAAATGTATGTGCAATAAATATAGTTACATTTTCTGCATCTGAACTTGGTCTAGGTTTAAACAATGCAGTAGCATCAATTACATTTTTAGGTGGTGTTAACTGTGGATGTTTTGCTTCCCATTCATCTGGTGCAACTCTTAATCCATCCCAAGTTGTTTTTAATTGAGTGTAAGGAACTCTGTGACCACCTCTGTCACTCATTCCAAAAGATCTTTTACCTTTTGCGTATCTAGGCATTATTCTATTACCACAGATGAAACACCAATATTACCAAAACATGGTATTCCAATATTTTTTATCTGATTTCTTGTAGAAAATATATTATAATTATATCCAATATTAACTGTAGCTGATTCTGCATCATTATCTGGTCTAGCTTTATACAAACCAGTTGTGACTTTAATATTTTTAACTGGAGTTAGTTGAGGTTGTTTTATATCAAATTCTTCAGGTGCAACTCTCTGACCTTTCCAATTTGTCAATAAATCTTTGTATGGAACTTCAAATCCACTTATGTCACATATTGCTCTTGATTTGTGACCAGTTGCATATTTAGGCATGTCATACCAAATTCAACACAGTAGGTTGAACCCTCAAACTTACACCATCATTATCAGATGAAGCTGCATGATTAAATGCTCTTTCATACATTTCATTTAATAATTGAAATTTTTCTGGTGCATATTTCATAGATAATTTAGAAGCCAAACCTGCACAAATACAATCACTCCAACGATAAGGAATATCTGCATCTTGATTAGAAGCTGTAATGTCATCTAATTGGTTCATTGCCCAATAATTTAAAGTATATGCCTTATCTGGAACATTCCAAAAATATATTACTGGAGTATACTGCCTATCAATCATATACTGACTAGGTTTGCCTTTAGTTGTTTTATTAGGTATTTGATTATATTCTGATATAGTAACTCTGTTAATTGTTTGATCAGTTGAATCTTCACGAATCACTGCATCAATAATATCAATTGTTCCTACAGGTAAAGTATAATTAGTAGTTCCATCTGCCAAAGTTAAAGTGTTTTGAGTAACTGCCCAATAGTTTATTCCTCTATTTGCCCATTCAGAAAATAATAAATTTAAGCTTCTACGAGCAGAAACTGCCTGATATCCAGTTCTAGTCTCTGCTCCTAAACCACAACGATCATAAGCTTCAGCTATTATTTCTTCAACACTAGGTCTAAATGCTACTGTACCAGATAATGCCATTAATACTGTTTAATACCTCTAATAATAATTTGGTATGCATCACCTGCTGCATCTGCACCAGTTGTCGTAAATTTTACGTCACCAGTACCATTCGTTCCAAAACTTGAGGTAGTTGGTAAACCACCAAATTTTGAAAAGTCTTGGTAACCAGACTGACCTTCAGTTAAATGCATTACAATTATATCAGTATCAGCATCAGCTAATATCTCTACTGTCATAGCAGAAATAACCCACCAACATTCTACAATCCTTATACCTGTACAAGTTTCTCCATCAGCATTTACTGCCAAAGCAGAAACATCAATTTTAGAAACTGCACTTTCATTACCAGTGTCAACATACTGATATTGAAAAGCCATAACGACTTCTCTAGTATTGTCAGCTATGGTTGTTACTTTTGTAAGATCTGCCATTTATTACTCCGATATTTCGCCACGCAATAGCATAGCTTTATATTCAGCACTCCCCTTTGGGGGAAGTGCCTTACTTTTTGAAGTTTTCTTGGTACTGACCCAAGCTTCATTGACATTAGGAGTATCTGGATTATCGGAAATAAATTTGCCAGATTTTGTTCTAGCTCTTTTTTTCTCAGCCATTTAAGTCTCCATTATCTGTCTTGGGCAGCAAACATATAGTCAATGTTCATTGATTTAGTTCCTGTAGCAGAACCAGATAGCTCCATTGCTCCAAGAGCTAAGTTTTCGTCATCAGGAATATTTGCTGTATGTGTAGCAACTTTATTTCTGTTTACAAAAAACTCAACAGATCCAGTGCTCTTTACATGAAATCCAAGTGTAACTGCTGTACCACTCGCAATATCTACTCCAGAATCTGTTGTAGTTGCAGTGCCATCTTTCTCAGTCACACAATCAATATTACTGTCACCATCGTCTACTTGAAAAACAATTCGATCAGCTGCTGTTAGCATTGCTTCTGGATTAGTTGCAAAGTTTACTGTTAAACCTATACAAATATCCATTGCATCACCTTCTGCATCAGTTGGAGTTATTTTAGTTTCAAACCAAATATCTCTACCAGATGCCACTGCAAAAATCTCATTGCCTTGTATTGAAGCACCATCATTGTCAGTTGTGGCTTGTGAACTTAAAGTAACTGCACCACCTACAACATCAGCTGCGATAGCTGCTGAAGCACTACTATCTTTTACAACTGTCCAGTCATTTGTACTATCTAAAGCAACTCCAGTAAAATCATCCATGTAAACCATGTAATCTGGATTGCGATCTATTGGTAAGTTTTCAAACCAACCTTTTGAATTACCTTTTCCTGAAAATAGAATAGGTCCTGAAAAATGCGTATTAGCCATGTTAATCTCCTGTCTTGGCTAGTGTCAGTTGCATTGCAACTGTCAGGATTAAAATAAAAGGGAGAGATAAACTCTCCCTTAGTTAGTTAGGCAGCACCTTCTGTACCGAAAATACCTCTCCAGTCAGTAAATCCAAAAGAATATCTTTCTCTTACTTTATAGCGAACATTTCCAGTTTCAAAGTCACCTTCCATCCCTTTTTTCATTGGGGATCTTTGGAACATTTTTAACCCATCAGGTACATCTGTTAAAATAAAGAATGCATCTGAATCAGTTAACCTTCTCATGATATGATAACCTTGAGGTAGATAACCACCATTGCGAATAGCATTGATGTCATTATCTGCTGTTCCAGTTCTTAACTGAGATTCTAAAAGTCTCTCAGCAGTGAAGGTATATGCAGTTGGTATAATCAAAGTTGTACCTTGAGCTGCAATTCTTAAACCACGATCATCTTTCATATCTGCGATTTGAATTAGCATTGATTCAAGTGATGTCTCAGATAAATCAGCTGCTGTTGCCAAAGTATTACTTTGAGTTCCATTTGTTGTAGGATGAGATGCACTTAACAATGCAACACCATCTCCACCACCATATGGATCTGTAGTTGAAGTTGCGTTATTCAAAATATTTGCAGCTTTGATTTCCTTTGTGGAAGCCATAGATCTTGCAAGTGCTTTTGTATAACGAGAAGCAATTGAACCATACTGCCCATCTTCTTCAGCTTCCTCAGTAATTGAAAATGCTAATGCTACAGTTTCATGCTGATATCTAGCTGTCCACTGCTGACTAGCAGTATCATAACTAATAGCTGCACCTTCATCTTTAGTCGGTGCATTACCAAATCCTTGTAACAATACATCTTCTTCAAAAGCTTTTGTAGAAGTGTTAGCAGAAAAAACTGCTTCGTATTCTGGTGGATAACGATCATACTCAAGTCCAAAAAGGGTATTCAACCCTGGCTCAAGCATTTTAGCAAATTGTGCTCTATTCATAGCCATTGTCTAATCTCCCTTATATACCTGCTGTTGCCTTGAGAATATGCTCATTAATAAGCACCTCAACGACAGCATTTGCACCGAAAGCATTATCTGGTGATTCGTAAAGTCCAATAATTTTACAAGTGGCTGTGCCATTTGACATTGTTGAATTTAATTCAAAACCAGATTGCCCTGTCACAGTAGATCCTGCACCTGCTACAACATCAGCACAATTACCAATGTTTGTCTGAGCAGGAGATCCGTCTGACATAACTTTATAAACAATATATGGATCATCATATACATATGCGATTATATTTGTAGCAGAAGTTCCAGTTGGAAAATACTGACTATAAACATAAGAACCATCTGAAGCAGTATAAGACACACCTGCAAACACACCAATATTGTTTGTTTCTGTTGCAGTATGAGGTGTTATAACACCATCTGCTGTTAGAATACAAAGATCACCTGTAAAAATGTTCTCTGCCAAACCACTTGTTATTGTATATTTGTTTGCACGAGGAATATTACCACTCATATGGCGAATTGGCACAAAGCCAAAGGCTGCATCAACATTAGCCATTTAAATTTCTCCTCAGAGTTAAGTTTTAATCATCCATGACAGATAGATCCCTGCCACGACTCGAATTAGACGCACGATCTTGGTAGATCCTTTGCCCAGTTTTTCGACCTAACGCATCTAGTTCTCCTGCAATTGCTTCATTAGCTTCTGAACTCTTATTTTGGTAATAATTTTTCATAGACTTATGCTTTTCTTTTGGCATCTCACAAAGTAACATGCCTTCAATCCCAATAGAACCTGCCCATTGACCATGATTGATAGTTGGGTACAACTGATCTTTCACAGTATCGGCTTTGCGTGGACTCCATCCTTCACGCATACGTTTGTATACATTGTCTGGAGTTTCTTTACCCTGAATCGAGGTAGCAATCCATCGTTGAGTGTATCCTGGTCGAGGTTCTGGAGCATCCAACAATGAGGGTGGTTTCCAAGCTGTGTCTGGTCTTGTTTCAGTTTCACGCACAGAAACCCTGTTTTGATTCGCACGAATATTTCTATTTTCAACCATAGTTAGCTCCTCTGCTGTTTTCTAATTTCAGCTTCATACTTTTTAAGACTTTGTTCATCACTAATCCCAAGTTCTCTAGCCATTGCAAGTTGATCTTTCGTCATTCGTACTCTATTGCCCTTATAAGACGAGCCACCTGTAGTTGGTGCAACTGGTTGTCTACTTTTTACTTTAGTCTTATTTGGACTTGTGCCTGATATTAACTCAGGAAACACCTTCTGTAAACGATTATTTAATTCTTCATAATAATCATCTGAATTTTTATCAAATCCTTCAGCTTCAATTTGCACATCGATAGCTCTAGCTGTCGCTGTTTCTCTTTCAAATCCTTGCTGATTAAACCAATTATTCTTCTGCCACCACTGCATAGCCTTGTCTGGAACAGGATTTGAAACTGTCTGTTGTGCTCTGCCAACTGTCGGTGAAACCGACTGCTGAGATCTTTGTTGCTGTTGTAATTGTGCAACTCTAACAGCAGCTCTCATATCTGCCAACTGTTCTGTAAAAGCTAATTGTGCTTTTGTGTCGCCTTCCTCAACAGCTTTTTCCAAAGCTTGTTTTACTTGTGAATATCTTTGATTAAATGCTTGTTCAGTGTTTTTATTCGCACCTTGTTCTAATCTTAACAGTCTAGCATTTAACTGAGCATTTTGCTCTTGCATCTCTTTAACTTGTAATTCAGCATCTTTTCTTTGAGCTACAAGCTTTTGTATTCTTTTTTGTACTTTTTCCCCATACTCTTCTTGCTTGGCTTGCTCTGCTTCTGCTTGTGCCTTTTCTTCTTCTGCCTTCTTTTCTTCGGCAACGTCTTTAGCTTCTTCAGCAGGATTATCTGTAATCTCTATTTCAAAATCTTCAGGTTCAGCCTTCGCCTTTTTTATTTCATCATTTATTTCGTTTATTACTTCTTCTTGATTTTGCATGGTTGCGTTCTCCAAGTTATGTCGCTAAATATGAAGTTACATCTACATCTTCTGGTAATATTGATGTCAATTCATCATCATTAAGCAAAAGCAGACGCACTCCATTAATTGTAACTTTCTGACCTGCATACTTTCCGTATGTTACTCTGTCACCAATTTTTGGTGTTGTATCCATTCTCCATTTCTTTCCAGTGTCACGATCTTTAAATGACAAGTCACCCAATGCAACTACACGACCATGTGCAGTCATATATTCTTCGTTATCTTGTGATTGTGATGCTAAGTACAAACCACCTTTAGTTTTCATTTTTACCTGATGAGGTTGTACTAACACTTTCCAATTTAATGGAGTTGGTAGTTGGTGCGAACCAATTTTTGATTCTGTTGATTCGTCTTTTAATATTTCAGCATGTTGATGAGACATGTTATCCATCCTCTTTATCTAGCTTTTTCATTGTTTCATCGATAATCTCAGATGCCTGTGATAAGCCTTCTGCGATACCAACGTATTTTTGATATGACTCAAAATCGGAAATCCGACCTTCAATCATCCCTTTCGCTATCTCTAGCTTCTTCTCTTCCAAGTTCTCTTTGATCTTTTGGAGTAAGTCTGTTACTGTCATCTCTCACCTTTCCAGACATAGAAACACCAGTAACATGTATAACGACATCTTTTCTATCGTCAGTCATTAATACTTCTTCTTGCCTTTCATAGCCTTTTTCTTTTTCTTGCCTTTCATAGCTTTTTTACCCTTATGCATCATGTCTTTAGCTCCTTTTAAAAGTTTTGAAAATTGTGATCTTAATAACATAATGACATAAGGATAACATCAAATAAAATAATTTCAAGATAGTTTATTAAAATCCATACGCATCACAATAAGCATCTGATCCATAACATGGCTCATCTTCTTCCCAAAGATACTCGTTAAGTTTTCCACCATTCTCAACATGCTTTTTCATTTTATCAAATAAAACTCCCATTGTTTGCTCAAGCATTTCTTTTGCCTTAAATCTATCACCTTCAGCTTTTTTAATAAAATCTGAAAGAAGAAAAACCTTATTATGATTCCATCTATTACCTCTAGAATCTTCTGCTTGTGTACAATAACCTTCGTGATGTATCGGTGTTCCACACTCATCTGTACCTGCATGATACAACCAAGTGTTTGGGTAAAAGAATAATCCTTTTGCTTCTGTAATATTCATTATATTTCCTTTCTTAAAAATGTTTTACCTTGTTTTCTAACTTTTTTATTGCCTTTTCTTTTAAGTGCCTTCTCCCAAGATCTAGAAGTGCTATGAGTTTTTCCTCTACCTTTTATACCTTTTGACATTTCGATTCCTTTCTTACTATACGAATCACTATACCATAAATAAAATAATTGTCAAGTAGATTATTATAAGTTATTGTTTTTATTAGATAACAATTTTATTTAGAATTAGAGCTTGACAAAATAAACGAATCAGTATATATTAGATTTATAAGTTTTGAGAAAGGAAACAAAATGAACTTAACAGAAGAACAATTATCAGAAATACAAATAAAAGTTTCAGAAGCAACATCTGATGCATTTAGAAAAACAATACTTGATTTTGTAAAGGATTATAATAAATCTAAAAAAGAATTAGATGGTGATCATAAAGACTTTTATGTTAATGAAAATACAATAGATGCTCTTTTTAGTTATTCTTGTGATAAAGTAATAGACCAAGTTCTTAGACAGCATAAATGGTAAACAAACTGGGGGAGAAATCCCCCACCAACTTTAGAAAGGAGTTCCTTATGGACAATCAATACTTAAATTTAAAAAAGATTGCAAATGCTTGTGATCTCAAGTTAATTAAAGTTCCTAATCGTCAACGAGCACATGGAACTAATGAATGTGATTTTCCTTATTGCCTTTTTCGTATTGGCGAAACAGTACATGATGCTGTTGCTAGTTGTTACACTTTAGATGAAGTCGCTGAAGCACTTTGCAACCATATTCTATACAAGACAACTGCTGACGTTAATCGTGGCATTTATCTTCATAAAGAAAAAGGTATTGAGAAATACCGATAATTTTATTGGGGTGCTTCGCCAGTATCTATAAATGGTAAAGCACCCAATGGAATACCAAACCTTAGATTGTTAATGTCTCTTAAAAGAGGATCAAACATAGCTCTTGTGTATCTAGTTGATTGTGGATTATTTATTAACACTCTTTCACTTTGTGGAGTGTCTAACTCTCTAACTGCAATATCATCTCTAATAGGTCCTACTGTTTTTGGTATCCCTAAACTTAGATTGAGATTTTCTTGTAAGTCATAAAATCCACCTTTACCACCACGATCTATAACATTGTCAAAATCTAAAAATCTTGGTTTACCATCAGACTGTGAAACATTTCTTAAATAAAAGGCAATGTCATCAGTCGTAACTGTATTTACTTTTGTTCCTTTTGGTGTTTTTATAAGTTCTGGAAAAACTTCTGTAAATTTTTTTGATTCACCACCATCAATTGATACTGTCATTTCATTAACAGGTAACTCGTTAAAGTTTTTTCCTTTAGCATCAATTGTAACAACTTGTGGATTTAATCTTGTTGTTGTAATTAATTCTGCTATTTCACCTGCTACACCTTCATTATTTTCAGTATAAGAAGAAGCCACAAAAGGTGACTTTGACATGTAAACTTCTTTGCCTAATGTCGGTCCTAATTCTTCTGGATTATTACCACTAAATCGACCTCTATAAAATAAATTATCAACATCAAAACCAAGTGCTTTTGCTCTTTCCATCCTTGATTTTTTATCCATAGGTAGATCATAATTTTTCATTAAATAATCATAGTCAAGCCTTTGTGCTAAATCTGACACAAAATTCTTTTGGTTATCGGTAAGTTCTTTACCTTCTTTTCTGGCTTTTTTTATAAAATCTATAAAGAGTTGTGTAGTTTGTTGTTTTGGAGTTAGATTATCGAATCTTAAATTACCTAGATTAGATCCAATTGTGTTAGGATCAACTCGTACATTTGCTAATTTATTTTTTAAACTAGTTGCAAACTCTACTAGCTTCGGTGCAAATTGTGTACCTTTCGCTATAACAGGACCTAATATTGCACCTAATGCACCTTGCGTTATGCCAGTAGCAGTACGATCCCTTGCACCCTCACCACTTAAAAAACCTTCTGTAAATCCACCTAGAGCACCGATCGTTGCAGATCCTGCTATTACTCCCATTCTCGTAATAGCAGCAGGTGCAGTAACTGCTAATGTTGGTAAAATTCCTGTAAAAAAAGCAGCTGTGCTTGCTTTTGGATTTTCTTCATCAAACTTTTTTAGTTCTGCTCTTATTTGATCAAGGTTATCACTATAAGATTTATCACCTAGCACACTCCTCATGAATGCTTCTATTTCGTCACTAGAACTAAAACTTAATCCTTGTGCAAATTGTCTACTAAAATTAGTAAGATCAGCTTGACTTAAATCTTCTATAGTCGCATCTGATGGTAATCTTATCAAACTTGACCTCCAGATAACTCTCTAGCTAATATCTGCAAAGTTTCACTAAAACTTTTATCCAGTTCCTTCGCAGCTTTGGCAAACTTTTTTGGTGATATCTCATCAGCATCTATACCTCTACGTTTTAAAAAACTTTTGGCTGCTCTTATTTCTGCTTGTGCTACTTTTTTTATTGCTGCTTTTGCCATGTTACCAAGCCTTACAACTCCAGTATCTTGCTTTTGTTTTAGGACCTGGATTATCACAGTTGTGCCTTGCCCTAAAATTTTTGCGTCTACCTTTTTGATTTTTCTTTATTTTCATATTCGGATCTCCAAAGGTAACTCTCTTAACACGATCACCATCCATAACAAAAACAACAGACTTCTTTTTGCCATAGCTTGTCTCACCCTTCCGAATCCTTCTAGGTTTATTAAGAGATACGTTTTTACCTTTGTATTTAGCCATTACTTTTTATGTATTGTCTGTATTTCAAAACTTGCTTTTTTAGATGCACCTTTATGTGGTTTATATCCACCAGTTGGATTCTTCATTAATTTAAATCCTTTACCTGACTTCATCCAATGAAATCCTTTAGGTGCTTCAACCGACTTTTTTGCCATTTGTACTTCCCTTTTCTTTTTTCCTAATTGCTTCTTTACCTTTTTTAAAAATACTTGCAACCTCTGATTTACCCATGACTTTGGCTCTTTGTTCTCCAACTGTCAATATTTGTATCTTTCTAGCATATGGTTTCTTTATCTTTTTTACTTTGGCAACTGTCTTTCTTGCATCAGTTGGAGTAGCAAATTTTATTCTGACAGTATCTTTAGGATTTTCGTCTGTATATAATCTTCTTTTACTACCTTTTGGTTTTTTACCTGTACCAACTTTTGGATCAGCTTTTTTTGCCACCTGATTTCCTCTTTTTCAAAAATACTTTTTTAGCTGATGTTTTACGTTTAGCTGCTGATTTGGCAGCCTTTGATTTACATTGTGCCATTGTCGGTCTGCAATAAGGATATCCTCTTTTGCCACCAGTTCTCTTTTTTCTACCACATGGTTTACCAGTCTTACAGTCAACCCAACCTTTGCCTTTGTTCTGACCAAACCATTCCCTTAATCCACCACTGGTACTACTTTTTCTTTTTTTTGGCACTTTTCTTACCCCAGTTTTTTGCACCGACTTTACGGCATTTAACTAATGCACCTGAACCATAAGCACTAGGCCAAGTACCACCACCTCTAGTATATCTAGCTTTTACTTTACGATAGCAAGCATCTCTTTTTGGTTTTTTCTTTTTTGTAGCCATTTATCTAGCTCCTTGCATTAATTCTGTAAACTCACTTACTTCATCAACCATTTGCTGATCAACTCTTTGTGATATACTTGGTGTCATTAAAAAAGCTCTTTGTGGATTAGCTTTACCTGTTGCCTTTAATCTTTCAGCCATGTTGGTAAAAAAATCTCTGAATATCAACTCACCAGGCACACTAACTGGCAATGATCCTTTGTATTCACCTTTGATTTCAGTGTCATATGTCTTGTGTGTAGATGGTCTAAGTTCTAATGATGTTGGTTGACCTATTGAACGACCTGTTGCAAAGGATGGTACAGTTAAAAGTTGTGCATCAGATATTGAAGTTCTAATAACTCCTATATCTGGAAAACCTTGAGATCGATATTGATCTGCATCCATACGTTGCCACAATTCCCTTCTTTTTGTACCAGGCATCTTGTCAACATATTCATCTATATTTTCTGATAAGATACCAGGCCAACTAGGATCAACTTCTTTCTTTATTCTATCATCATATTCTTTGGCTGCTTTTTTAGTTATCTTACTTTGTTTAATAATCTGTAAAGTTGTATCAGACATCATCTTGGAAAAATCACCTGCCTGACCTGCCATTGCAGTATAAATCATTAATGGATCATCCATTTTTTCCATAGCACTAGCTTTTGATTTCATCGCAGGAAACTCTGATGCCCAAACACCTTCACCCTCACGCATATATCCATGACCACCTTGCAACTCAACAGGTGTTTCTAGTTCTGTCTCACCTACTTTTTTCAATGTAGCATCAGCTGCTGTTCTATCACCATAGGCAGGTGTTAATACACGACCTTGCAATTCATCAATTTTTAATGTCTTTTCTGGAACAGCTAATCCCAATGGAGTTGTCTCAAAAGGAATATCTTCTACAAAAGTAGGTAATTTAGTTTTACCCATTTGAGCAGGATCTAAATCACCTTTTATTGGTTTAGGTAAATCACCAAGAGCACCATACCCTCTTACTGAACGTAAGAACTGATCTATGGTAGGTTCAACTAATTCTTCTTTGATTAAATTAGATAACGTACCAAATAAAGGTATTTTATCTAACCGACTCACTTTTTCTTTTTTCTAAGCTTTTTTAAATCAGCTGCTGTAATCTTCTTTTTATTACCTGCAAGTGCAGCCAATTTCTTTTGTTTTGGTGAATATTTACTAAATGGCATATTAACCCCCTAACATTTTATTCATCATTTCTTGGATGTTATCACCTGATCCAATCTTCATAACTTTGACTTTTACGTCATCACCATGATGATCTTCCATCATTTCTTCTTCCATCATTTCTTCTTGTTGTTCTTCTCCAACACCATATTGATACTGGTGACATAACAATAAAAAGTTAACTAGTTGATCATCAGATAACTCTAAACCTTCTGTTGTATGGGGAAATCCCATCTTCTCAATAAAAAGTTCAGCATTTTCTTCCATGTTTTCTACATTTACTTCAGCCATTTTAAGTTACTCCTGTTTCCATAGGTTCTGTAAAAAGTTGATATTGTTCTTCTGTAACTGGATTACCTTCTGCATCATAATATAGTTTTTCACCAGTTACTGGGTTTGTTGTCATTTGACCACGATATACACTCTCAGTGCCACCAAGTTCAACTGTTTCTGGATCACTTAATGCAAATCCCTCTAACATTTCTGGATTTATTGGCAAATTTGTAACAGGATCAAAGTAAACACCAGATGCTTCGTCATACCTTAACATTTCATCTCCGACAGTCGGATTATAACCATATCTTGTTAAATATTGAACATTAGCATAAGGCCCTAATCCACCTTTATAGGCTCTGACAGCTTGTGCAGTTAATGGTCTTTGACTGTAGGCATAGTTATATTGTAATGCATTTGAATCATCACCACCACTTATGTTAAATGGATCTATACTATAAGCAGTGTCACTATACATTGTATCACCAGTAACAGGATTTTTATTAGTGGCTAAATCATTAAAAAAGCCTTCTAATTGACCCATGTCAAAACCTTCAATAGCACCACCACCACCACTAATAAAGTCTGTAAGTGTAACATCAGCATTTGATTTAGTAGATCCGTATCTTCTCATGTCAGTTGGATCTGTAATGCTATTATCGACAACATTATAAATTTTATCGTAATAAAGAGAACCATCAGGTAATTTAAAATTTTTACCCATTAAAGCATCTAGAGTATTACCACCTAAAATAATGTCATTTAATACATCTGTGCTCTGACTTCTTAAAAAGTTTTGTGTTCCCATTGCTTCAGTTTGATTAAAAAACTTTTCAAGGTTGAATTGGTTAGATGGTGGGTTACTTAAAACTAAACCAGAAGTTCCAGTTGTGGGATCTATATCCATTCCGAAAAATCCACCTAAATCAAATTGTCCAGAACCCATATCAAAAAAATCTTTAAAATCTGTGCTTGCAGTAGGAACATCTGATTGAGCTAATTTAAGTTTTTCCTGATTGCTTAAATTAGCATATTGCTCTGGTGTAATTCCTTCGACATCACTGTACATGCCAGTTACAGGTTCATAACCTTGAAATGTTTTTGTTAAAACTGGTTGTGTGTAAGAAGATGGATCGTATTGGGTAAAATTACCTTCGTCATCATATTGCCCAAGTTGTGTCGGATCTCTGGTGATATTAGTTGCACCAACTGGTATACTTTGACCTGTGCCACTAGTATCAACATATGTCCTTGTTTTCCCAGTAACTGGATCAGTAACATCATAAAAAACATCATTGTCACTAGGATCATCTTTGTTGGCTTGTGCTGCATACTGGGCAAGTGTACCTTGATCAACAGCACCACCAAAATACAAGTTTTCTGGTTCACTTGTTTCCCATTCACCATCACTACCTGTTTTTGACAACACCTTAGTAATCTTTAAATTACTAGGATCTATTCCATAATATTCAGGACTTAAACTTGTATATCCCTCTTCATCGCCAGGATCTCTTTTATAAGTAAATGTACGACCTGTTACTTCATCCACCATGTAAACAAATGTCTTACCACCACCTATTGTCTTAGCTCCTGTATCTGATTTTAAATAGGCATATTCCTTTGGAGTTTGATCATCTGTGCCAATATTAGCTAAAGCACCAGTGTCTTGAGTTGTTGTTTGCTGTTGCTGTTGCTGTTGTTGCTCTTGCTGTTGCTCCTGTTGCTGTTCAATAATTTTTTTATTTGTTTCTTGAAGTTCACCTTTTATTTTTGCGACATAATCAGCATCTTTTTCTAATTCGTCATATTTTTGATTATGTGCATTTATTTCTGCTATATAATCTGGATTATTTACATCTAAAAAGTTAGTGTCTGGATCTTTATATTTTTCGATAATATCAAGACCACCTTGTATTCGATCTGGATTAAAACATATTACACCCATTATCTAGCTCCTTGCATTGGCATTGATGCCATAATATTTCCTAAAGCAC
>VTLG01002804.1_pt1 | contig 17549 bp, 26 predicted proteins | sample 4694571 | NCBI WGS metagenome assembly VTLG01 (sample SAMN12604809, study PRJNA352737) | marine metagenome | biome: ENVO:00000447; feature: ENVO:00000209|ENVO:00000569|ENVO:01000036; material: ENVO:00002151; isolation source: viral sequences binned using virsorter ... | reverse complement strand
AAAAGTGGTATGTTCTCTACATTGACCACATATTCCTATGGGTTCTATACCTTCTTCTTCATGTATATCATATAAAGGTATAGCTGTACAACAAATACTCAACCAATCATTCATTTACCCTCCCAATATTTCTTTTTATCCATTTCATGCTCTTTGATAATCTCTCCAACAGCTTTAAATGGTTTAACTTTACCAGTAGTAGAGTAAAATCCTCTTTCTGTCTTGTATCCCATATATTTCCACACAGGTATTTCATATTCTGCTACCATTTCTAAATGTCCTATGTCAGGCATCATCGTTTCGTGATATCCTAATTCATATCCACATCTTTCAAGCCATTCACAGGCATAATTCATTACTTTACTCATCATCAACTCCTAATACTGGAAATGTTTCATTAGCTTTTTCACCAATATATGCCATAGCACCACCATCATTACCTTCATCATCTCTCATAGGATATACCCATATACCATCATCTAATTGAAAGCATAATGGTCTAGAATACCACATAGACTCTTCAGCTTCTCTATTACTAAAATATTCTACTTTAATTATTTTCTTACCTACTAATTTATCAGCTGCAAAATCTGTCCAATACTCAGTTCTTTCTTTTGCATTCATTAAATCATACTTTTTACCATTTAATTTAGCCATTTTTTCTCCTTATTTACGTTTTTTAACAACTTTCCAATCTCCTAGAATGCATACACGATCATATAGTTTTAATGCAACTTGTTTAAAGTTTATTTCTCCATCTTCCCATAAATCCTCTGCTGGTACTTCTTCCCATTCATCATTCATGCTTTCTCCTTGTTTCTAATTCTTTGGGGCGATCCATCTGTTATTTACGAGGTGTCTTGAGTGATCAGCCATGTCGTCCCCCGACCTTGTATTGATATAATGTTCGCTATCCTCCACCAAGATGCTTGTGAAAATATCTAAGGTCATCATCCCTACCTCAAATAACCTCGAAAGGTTTAGAGTTGGACTAAGTTTATATAAAAAGTGGTATACATTGCATAAGCACCGCTGCAGCTATGAGTGTTCTGCCCAGGGTATACCAGCCAGGCTTTCTACAGGACTCTAGAATTATTACGGCAGCTACCTGTATATCTAAACTAGTGTGTGGTGTAGTAATGAAGGATATTCCCACACAAAGTATATTCATTCCTATAATATAGAGAGTTAATTAGCTCTGCTATGCTTGGCGTTATCTCCAAGTCTCTTATAGTTTATTACTACTATATCGCCTGAAAAACTCTAAACTTCGTCCAAGGATTGCCATCCATGAGGCTAGGTTTTAAGTCATTTCGCTTGATACATATCCTGTTATATATACTCCATAAGCCACTGACGCTGTATCTAGTCGACATCAACTGCCGTTCAACTCGTCTGCATATATAACTAATGCCACGATGATCTATCGCGGTAAAATTAAATGATCATTATCTTCTCTAGGAAATTCATCTCTCATATCTATAATAGGATCATCACTATCACCAGTGCAACCAATTATAAATAAAAGACTTAATGCTAGTATAATAGATAATGTTAATACGATTGTTGATTTTACTATTTCTTTAATTAATTCAATAAAATATGCTTTATCCATTTTCCTCCAAGGTTTTTCTAGTTAATCCATATGTAGGCATATCATGATGTATTACATATGTTATATTTCCAGTATTATTACATCTTTTTTCTTGCCATACTTTTTTCTTTACAGGGCAAAAATACATTTCAGATCTACCCCATGATTTCTTTTTTACATGTCCCATTATTACTCTTTTCTATTACTTATTTCATAAAATGATCCTGGTCTTGAATCATGATGAACATCTTTTGGTATTTGTTCAGCTAAATAAGCAATTGTTACTATTAATAAGAGTATAAAACTAATCATTACCCAAAATATGATTTCCATATATTCTCCTTAATTTAATAAAAATTTATCAAGTTGAGATTACACTTGTTACACTAAGACTTTCGGACTATGTTCCTTTTGACGCTATCTCCAGGTTTTGTCCTTATCCACTATCCTTGCGAATAGTATCCTAGCAGGCTCAGTAGTTATAGACTACCACTCTTTATGATTAGATTATCTCAGCAGCATCACATAACTATATAAATATGCCTATCTATATAATTATTCCGCTACAACACACACTAAACTTGAGGTCAAGTATGCTCTATGGTATTTCAATAGATTTAAGTGCTAGAACCTTTTGCTTCTAATCATCGTGGCTGTTTTTCATTGTTATCATTTTTTTCCCGATAACGGTAAATGTTATAAGTCGCTCACGAAGTAGCTTGCTATTTATTTCTAAATAGTAAATACTACGCTTACAACTACAATTTATAACTGAGATATTATAAACTATGGTATTTCTGGTATCGCCCTATATCACTATAGGATTAACCATAATACTGGAATACGCTCTTGCTCTCACACTCAAGCTATTATCCCTACTCCTTATCTTATTGTATGTTACCATACTCACATCAATTACCATCTTGATGATGCACATTCTCTTTGCCTTCGAGACTATACATATAGAAGCTTGTATCTATGAACCATTACTGGCGCAAGTAAGCTCGTTGTAACACTTACTCCTCTTTGGGCATATTACTATGCTTATCCTAACGACATGATACTGCCGATTCTTACGAATTATTGTAAAACTTGAGCCTTTTATTCCCTCAGAGTGCTCAGGAGGTTTCCACCAGTCAATCAAGCCTTTTTAGCAAACATTGAATCTAAATCTGTTATGATTTCTGCTATTTCAGGTGATTGACGCTTAATATCCTTAAAGGCTTTTATTTTAGCAGCCTTTGACCAATCGATACCCATGAGTATAATACTATTTTTAAGTCTATTTTTCATATTTAGACTCCTTATCTTTAACAAAGACATTTGTACCAATTCTTTTATGCAATGCATCTAAGTGTTTGGTAGTAATATATTCATAATTATCACCGAGATCTTTAATCTCTGCACCACTCAACTTACCATTTACTAATAGTTTATTAATAGCGTCTCTTTGAACTGCTATAAATTGAACTAAATGGTGAGCTGTATTACTTTGAAGCATCGTGGTATCAAGCTTCAGTTTGTTATTATAAGACATATTTATGTCCCTCCTGTTTGACTGATTAAATAAAATTAAATAGTGGTGATGCCTTATAGGTTCGTCCCATAAGACATCGTCATAGTTACATGGCAAGATGGGCCTCTCACCAAGTCTAAACCACTAAGCTTACTACAAATGGTATATTAAGCCTATATTATGAGATTTTAATAGTTCATAAACCTCTGAAGCTATAATACCAGGCATACCATCAGGCATATTAATAATAAATCTTTCACTTTTACTATTTTGAAAGTTTTCACATACTCTTTCAATATTAATATCCCAATTAAATATTTGAACAGTATGACCTTGATACAATGCTTTAAGAGCTGTTTGATGGTCATGATCTATTCTAATATTACCAATATGGTTAACTGGAACACCAGGTGCAACACGTGTATAAGTATTATCAAATGCTTTATCAGCTATTTGACCATGAAACACTAATGTCAACAATTCAGTTAAATCATCAGGATTAACCTCAATTGTATTATAGTTGCTACTCCAAGGTATGTCACATTCTGCCAATTCTGTGTCATACAGTTTTAAACTTTTTGTCATTACGACCTCCTTATGATTGATTGATTGGAAGGGTGAGTAACAATGTGTAGGACGGGTTATATACAACCGTCATCTGAGATACATAACACTCACAGGTTATGAAGATCCCTACTACACACTGCATTGCTAGTTACACAGTATTGCACCCCTGTGTTATCGGCTACGGATACGGGAGAATATGAGTTCTGTTAGGTACTAGCAAACCTAACATACTATCACAATGGTAGCTATGTTTTAAGTCCTCCACCATTCTCCTAGGACTATATATTATACTTCTGATGAGCATATAGGTTTACGAAAGAGCCTAACATCTTGCACTTTCTAGCTATATAACAAGCTTTTAATGAATTGCTTGCTTTAACAACAGCTACCTTTTCAACCTTGCTTTCAATACCACAAGAAGCATTGATTGGTGCAGTTGAGGGTACTACTTTGAAAACTTCATAGATATACAGTCTTTTACCCATGGTGTTTACCTCCTGATTTAGTGATAGAAATAATATTAGTATTATACATTGGTCCGAAGAATGCACCTTAGATTAATAACCTTCTCAGGATTGTTTGATGGTATCCGTTTCAACCACTTCACGAGGTATGACCAATGTACAAGTTCAGTATAAGTTGGTATTATATATCTCCCACACACATACACGATATGGTAGGAATATCTTAGTATAATTAATTCCATTCCACCTTACCAACCAATCAGTAAGTTAGTAAGTATATATTAAATAAAGGTAAATAAGTGATTTCTGTTGCCAGGCTCACTACACCCCGAATTCTTTCGTAGATTTTGCTACGATGTTTTCTATGCTCAAGCAATTACTTAGCCAAACTATTAATAAGCTTAGCGACAAGTGCTTTAGTTTCTGCTACATCAGCCTGTAATTCAGCCTGTGTTGTAGTCTTAGCCATTGTATTAAACAATAACTGAAACATATGATCATTACCAGAAGCAGCATGAGCTAGGGCTAAGCCCATAATTTGCTCACGTCTTTCAGTGCTAATCTCAACGTCACTATTCCTATTAAATTGCTTAGCTACTTGACCTTTCTGATACCTATCAGCCATAACTATGCTCCTTATTTAATAAAAACAATTCAAAAAATAAAACAAACAAACTCAAAAAATCCAAATCAAAAACAACTAAAAAGTGTTAACGAAAAACCCTGTTAAGGGGTATACCATTCTATAAAACACCACACACCAAAATGCTATAATTTTTAAAACCTCTTGTTTATATTAATTATGTTTAGTTATATTTCAATATCGGTAGTTGTGTTTTTTTAGCTATCACCCAGTTAGTACACGTGCGATTCGTTCTGCTAAATTGGGTCAGAAGTTGGGTTGCTCTCCAAATAGGATCAAGGGTTTGTCCCCAATAACCGATAAAAATTGCCTTAATATAAAACTGAGTATGGGAGTGAATAACTGGCTTAGAAGAAGTTTAAGGTTAAAGAATTATTTTTTTAGACTCATGTCTATACAGGGGCTAACTATATCTAATAGGAGGGTTTATGGCTGATGGAAAGGTTGATATAAAGATTTATACTTTAAAGATTGTTTATGATAAAGCTACTGGTGAAATATTACATTTATCTGAGTCTATGGATAGTGATGGTGAAGTTACTTTTACAATTGATGGAGAAATTTTAGTTGTGCCACAGGAATTAGCTGACATATTAAATGAATTAGAAGATACAAACCTCGGCATAGCATAACCAAACCCCTGACGGGGATTGGAGTAATAGATGAGACATTATATAGTAAACAAGATTAATAATACAGTATTCGATAGTATTGATGAAATACCAAAGGATCTAGTATATATAAAGAATTGGCGTAATGGCAAAATATCTGATTGGGTACTTGCTGATGATGGTTGTATTATTCAGATACTAAGAGAAGGTAAGATGCTAAAGCCTAAGGGAAAGAATAGAGAAGTAAGATACATAGGTACTTGTACAGGTACTTTTGTGGTTTCTGATAACACTAAGTTAGATACCTCTAAAAGAGTTAATATATATAGCTTTGGAGGCCATGTGGAAAGGAACCAGCTTATTGAGGAGAGAGAAAATTTATCCTCTCGTGAGGAACTTTTTGTCCAGTATTTAGCATCAGGTATGGATGCTCGCATGGCGTATCTAAAGGCATTTCCGACTAATGACCCGCACTATGCAGGATTGCGTGCTGGACAACTTTTGAAAACAACAAGGGTAAAGACAGCGATGAAAGAAGAATTAAAACCTGTTCTAGAAGAACTAGGTATAGATGAGACTACTGTTATAGGTAGTATAAATAATATAGCAATGTCTGCTGAAAAAGATGAGACTAAATTAAAGGCTCTTTTTAAATTAGCAGATATAATGGACTTAGAAGACAAGAACCAAACAAAGGTAACACAGATCTCTGGAGCAGTGTTTCAAGGCTTTGATACAAAACAAATAGAAGAAGCAAAGCGTCCAAAAGAAATCTCAAATAAATAATATGCCACATTTTGGAAAACGAAGCAGGGAAAGACTTTCGACCTGCCATAAAGATTTACAGAAAGTGTTTAATGAAGTTATAAAGTATGTTGATTGCAGCGTACTTGAGGGACATAGAAGTGAAGAAAGACAAGAAAAATTATTCAAAGAGGGAAAGACAAAAGTACATTACCCTAAAGGTAGGCATAATTCAAAGCCTAGTCGTGCTGTTGATGTTACTCCTTACCCCGTGGATTGGGCTGACAGAGAGCGTCAGACATTATTTGCTGGGTTCGTGCTTGGGGTGGCTCGTGGGATGGGTATTACTCTTCGGTGGGGAGGAGACTGGAACATGAACTTTGAAGTCAAGGATAATCGCTTCGATGATTTCCCTCATTTTGAATTAAGGGAGAAATAATGGAACAAAATAGACCAGACGATCATGAATTAGGTGTAGCGAAATACTTAGGCCCTGCCAATAAAGATCAAGGAGGGACTTTTTATCTAGTAGAAGGTACTGACGGGGCTTTATATAGGATGAATAAAGCAAGTGGTAAAATGTTAAAGTTAGTAAATGCTACAGATTGGATGCTTTCAGATGATGTAGCTTTAAAAGAAGGTGAAGCTGCTAGTGTTCAACAAGGTATAGATCAATTAGAAGGAAGAAGAGTTATATTGTCTGATGATTATCCTCCTGATTTTTTATCTAAAAGACTAGTAGAAGCAAGTTATGCAGGATTTCGTGATGAATTATCAAGTATAAATAAATTAGCTGATCAAGGATCAGAAGATGAAGGGGCACCTATAGCTAGTTTTGTACCAGAAAGTACACTTGCTCAAGATTATGAAAGTGGTGTTATGCCTGCAAGTGAAGATATAGATGATTTAAGAGCTTTTATGAGCGAGCAAAGTGATAAACTTACCGAAGAATTACAAAAATAAACAAAAAATTAGCATATAATCTTTATTTTATGTATTTTATAATGCAAATTAGGAGCTAAATTGGCAAATATTAACCTAAATAACGTAAATAAAGCCGAAGAAGAGCTTCAATTAGCCTATAAAGACCACATAGCGTTTGGAAAGTTGTTTTTACCTGATGATTTTATGCGTTCAGAGACTCCTTTCTTTCATTATGAGGTTGTAGATGCTCTTTCTAATAAAGATGTAAGGCAATTAGCGGTAATTTTACCTAGAGGACATGGTAAGACAGTTCTTACTAAGTGCAATATATTACATGACTTTTGTTTTAGTAAAGATGATCCTTTATTCTATGGATGGGTAGCTGCATCTAGTAAGATATCAGTACCTAATTTAGATTATATAAAGTATCATATAGAGTATAATGATAAAATACGTTATTATTTTGGAGACTTAAAAGGGAAGAAATGGACAGAAGATGATATTGAACTTAAAAACGGCTGTAAACTTATTTCAAAGTCTAATTTATCTGGTATTCGTGGTGGTGCTAAGCTTCATAAGCGTTATGATCTCATTGTTCTTGACGATTTTGAAGATGAAAACAACACAATCACGCCAGAATCTAGATCAAAAATTTCCAACCTCGTTACCGCAGTCGTCTTTCCTGCCTTGGAACCGAAAACTGGGAGACTTAGAATAAATGGAACACCTGTTCATTATGATGCCTTTATTCAAAAGATTTTAACAGGATATGAATTATCTAAAAAGCAGAAAGAAGATTATAGTTGGAAAGTAATAACATATAAAGCTTTACAAGAAGATGGCACTCCTTTATGGCCTTCATGGTTTGGGCATAAGGAGATGGAAAGAAAGAAGAAGTTTTATCAAGACTCTGGAACTCCTCAAAAATTCTATCAAGAATATATGATGGAAGTTCAATCAGAAGAAGACTCTATATTTAATAGAGATCACATAAAATACTGGGATGGTAAGTTTATAAATGATCAAGAAAACGGGATATCATACATTATACCTGACGGGGACGATCAGAAACCGTGTAATATTTTTATCGGTGTTGATCCAGCAACTGATTCTGCTAGGCGTAATTCTGACTTTTCCGTTATTATTGCTATCGCTGTTACCCCCGACAATAATATATATGTCTTGGATTATATTAGGGATAGGACACTTCCTGTTATGGGTATTCCTGGAACTGATAAAAAGGGTATTGTAGATCATATATTTCAATATGCGAAATTCTACAAACCTGTGCTTTTTACAATAGAAGATACTACAATGAGTAAACCAGTATTTCAAGCTATTAGAGCTGAAATGCGTAGAAGAAATGAATTTATTATTCCTTTTAAGGAAGAAAAACCTGGTAATAGAATGAGTAAAAGAGATCGAATACAAGAAATAATGGCTCAAAGATTCTCAGTCGGCCAGGTTCATATTAAAAAAACTCAGTATGATCTTCATAGAGAAATAATGACTTTTGGGCCTCGTATGGCTCATGATGATACAATAGATGCCTTGGCTTATGCATGTAAATATGCTCATCCACCTCAAGGTATGCATGAAGGAAAGAGTGGATGGTATAAAAAGAAACCAAAAGCAAAAAGCTGGGTAACAGCATAAGGAGATAAAATGATAGATGAAGATATAAGTGGCTTATTACCTGAAGATGAACCAGGAATATTTGACGAAGCCTCTGGAAATATTAATGCAGATTTAAATACAGAACCTACATATGGAACAATATATGGTAATACAGATGTTCAGGCAAAAGTTGATTCGATCAATACAGCGATACAAGGATCACCAGTATTTGAAGGATACACTCCTATGGGATCATGGGATATTTCGCCTTTTGGAGATTGGGCTGCAGGATCATATTCTGAAGACGGTACTTGGATACCTGACACAACTGGAACTATGGATAAGAAAGATTTCCAATGGCATGATCCTGGTGCTCCATATACAATGTATAAAAGTGATGAGACTGGAGAGTATTCTATTATAGATCCTAAAACTGGGGATTTAGTGCCTTTAGAAGGCTCATCTACGACAGGAGGTCATGCTAGAGATGATTTACAATACCAGGCTAAAGATAAATTTGAGAACATGCTAGACCAACTTGAAAAAGAAAAGTTATTAGCCAGATCAGGTTTTGATCACGAAACAAATACGTTAGAAGGTGATACATCTTGGTTGAGTGATGAAGAGTTAGCTAAAAAAGCTGGGCTTGTTTGGGATGATATGGATAGTGAAGATTTAAAAGATAGAGGTTTTTCTGGAGAAAACATTGATCTTTCTAGTAGGTTAAATTTTCAAGGTACACCAGGCATGTCCTTACAAGATCATTATAGCTCTTTGTTAGAAAAGCATAGAGAAAAGAGTGTGTTTGTTGATAGGTTCGGTACAGAACATGATTCTTATTTTCCTGGGGATGGAGGTTATGAGCTTGCCCTAATGAATGAATTTCTCAAAAGACGAGGCATTAATGTAACTGATGAAGGAATATTAGAATATGCTAGCTTTGGAAAACAATTTGAACATTCTAGAGGTGGAAAATCTACTTTAGGTATGGATCAAAGTGAAGTTCCAACTTTTGAATGGCAAGGAAAAGAGTATCATACACGAACAAAAGATGAAGTTGATATTATTAAAGGCTTGCAGGGATTAGACGAAAAAAACATTTTTGACGAATAATGAAAGCTTGGGATGGAGTAGAAAGAGAGATTATGGAATTTATCTCTGATGTGGATAATCCTATCAGAGTAGATTATGGTTTTAAATATAAAGGTACATTACCTTTAGATTTTGAAACATTCCCAGCTAGTTCAGTTCAAGAAGAAAACAATGGAAAGAATTTAGATATTGCTTACGATACGGACGATTTAGATAATCCTACAAAATGGATTCTATATCCGACTAAAAAGTATGGCAAAAAATTAAATTCAGAGGAAGTTGATAATTTGTTTAAAAGTAATGAGCATTTTGGTATTTATAATAGTTATCATGAAATGAAAGAAGCAGAAGAAAATATCGTTCAATATTTTAAAGATACTGAAAATTCTAAAATTAAAATTACAGGAGCTATTAATTATATAAAGAAGGATTCTGATGAGTGATTATTATATAAAAGGAATTAAGGACGATAGGTTTAAAGTAAAAAATCAAAAAACTTTAGAACTTAGTGAAGATGAAATAAATACTTTAAAGGATATTGATGTAACTGAGCTATTTGATACTTATAATTTTCTTTTAAAAAATGAATATCCAGAATCTGATAAAAATCTTAATCTACCTGAAGATATTGAAAATTTAAATGCATACGACTATGTAACTAATTTGATAAATACTGATGAATTAGTATTGTTACAAGGAGATTTAAATAGAATGTCAGGCTTTACATCTTTTTATCCTGAAGGTACTGATACTATATGGGTAGATACACAAGATCCTAAATATAGCACTACTCATAATATTATACATGAATTAGGTCATATTCAAACAACTGATGATGGTGAAAATTTTAAACATAATATAACAAAACATGATGGTAAATTTCTTCCTGGTGGTAATTATGAAAGTTTTGAAGAAATGTGGAAAGATTGGGAAAGATTAGAACAACTTATTAATGAGGAGAAATAATGGCTCGTAAGAAAAAGGCAGATGAAATAAGACAATTATATAATTTAGCAAATAATTGGACTAGGCAACAATGGGAACATATAAACCAAAAAGGGTATGAATTTGCTCATGATGAACAATTAAATGCTGATGAAAAAGGCTCTTTAGAAGAACAGGGAATGCCTACATTTACTATTAATAGAATCTTACCTGTAGTCGAAATGTTAAATTTTTATGCAACTTCAAATGATCCTAGATGGCAAGCAATAGGAGTAGATGGTAGTGACTCTGATGTAGCTGCTGTTATATCTGATTTAACTGATTATGTTTGGGCTAACGCAAATGGATCTACGCTATATACTAATGCTATTAATGACGCTGTTACTAAAGGAGTAGGATATATATTAGTAAATGTTGATAAAGATGCTGATAACGGTATGGGAGAAGTAACAATGACTCAGCCTGAACCTTTTGATGTTTATGTTGATCCTAAATCAAGAGATATGCTTTTTAGAGATGCAGCTTATATATTAATAAGAAAAGTATTACCTAAAAATCATGTAATGAAATTGTATCCTGACCATGTTAGAAAAATTAAAAAAGCTAGCAGTGATGATCAAAGTCAACATTCTTACTCTGTTAGAAATATGGGTGATGCAGATCAAAAAATGTTTCATTTTAATGATAGTACACAAGATAGTTCAATGGCTTCAAAGGCAGACGGAAGTCAAGATGAGCTATGTGAATTATTTGAGGTATATGAAAAAATAAAATTACCTTATGTAAATATGTTTTATAGAATACCTCCGACTGAAGAGCAATTAAAAATGATCCAAAAAGATTGTCAAGAAAAAGTTGCTAAATTCAAAGAAGAATTATTAGTAGGCTTTATGGAGCAAGATCAACAAATGATGCAAGCTCTACAATCTGGGCAAATGATTCAAGAAAGATATGAATTAGAAAAGAAAAAAGCTCAAGAGATGATGGAAAATCAAATTAAAACTTTTGAAACAGAGTGCATGTCTAAATTACAAGAAGCACAATCAAGAGTTGAAAATCAAGTTATTGCAGAAGCGCAATATAAAATTTTATTAGAAGATGAAACAGTAGCTCAAAATATAATAGAAGCAGTTCCTTTTCATCAATCTAGAATTAAACAAGTATGCATGGTAGGAGATCAATTAATTTATGAACAATTACTACCTGAAACTATTCAGGATTACCCTATAATTCCTTTTAATTACAAGTGGACAGGTACTCCTTATCCAATGAGTGCAGTAGCACCTTTAATAGGAAAGCAGCAAGAAATAAATAAAGCACATCAAATTATGGTTCATAATGCATCATTAGGAAGTAGCTTGAGATGGATGTATGAAGAAGGATCTATTGATGCTGAATTATGGGAAAAGTATTCATCGTCTCCTGGAGCTTTGCTTCCAATAAGACCTGGGGTAGAAAGACCAACACCAGTAATGCCTGCTCCTTTATCATCAGCATTTTTTCAAATAGTTTCTGAAGGTAAAATGGATATGGAATATTTAGCAGGTATATATAGTTCTATGATGGGAGATTCTGCAGGCGCAGGAGAAACTTATCGAGGTATGTTGGCTATGGATGAATATGGAACGAGAAGAATTAAACAATGGATGGGCAGCTGTATTGAACCTGCTTTAAAACAATTAGGGCAATTAACATTGCAGTTTTGTCAATCAGTATATACAGCTCAAAAAAGATTTAGAATTGTACAGCCTAGTGCTATACAGGAAGGTAAAACTCAAGAAATGAATGTACCTATATATAATGATATGGGTGAAGCTATTGGAAAATCTATGGATATTACTGCTCATAAATTTGACATTAGAATTATATCAGGTTCTACTCTTCCTGTAAATAGATGGGCATATTTAGAAGAGTTGAAACAATTAATGCAGTTAGGTGTAGTTGATGACATTGCTGTTTTAGCTGAAACTGATTTAAAGAATAAAGACAAAATTGTTGAAAGAAAATCTCTTTACTCTCAATTACAAGGGCAATTACAAAGTATGGAAGAAGCTCTTAAAGATAAAGAAGGTACCATTGAGACTCTTTCAAGGCAATTAGTTCAAGCAGGTATTAAGAGTAAAGTAAAAGATGCTGAAGTTGAAATTAATAAAAAGAAAGAAGAAGTTAAATCTGGCATAAATAAAGAGTTAATGGAAACTCAAGGAAAACAGAAATTATTAAGAGGAACTTTGGCTAATAATGCTAACTTAATACAGCAGCGTCAAAACGATGCTTTAGTTAATTCAAAAAAAGATTTGGAAAATTCAGATAATTCTGAATAACTTACGATAACATAAAAAGGGGGATATATGGCAAATACCCAAAAAACTAAAGGCAACCCTGAACCAATAGGAATGAAAGGCTCTAATTTTGAAGGAGCTGGACAATCAAGGAATTCAGGCTCCAAGGAGTTTTTCGATGCCCTAGACAACCAAGTAAATGGTGGTATAGTAGACACTGAGGCAACCCTTCGTCCGAATACATCTAAACAAGATGTTAGTACCGACCAAGGCTCCAATAAAGTGGTGAGCAATCCCAGAACACAGACAGGCGGCACTGACTGGGAGAAACGCTACAAAGATAGTAGTAGAGAAGCTGTCAAGTGGAGAGACAAGTATAGCGAAGTTGAAAAATTCGTTCCTGTTCTCGAAGCAATGAAAGAAGATAGTGGATTAGTAGAGCATGTTAGAGAATATTTAGTAAATGGTGGTGCTCCTGCAAAATATATTCAAGAAAAATTAAATCTTGGAGAAGATTTTATCTTTGATCAACAAGAAGCAATGACTGATCCTGATTCTGATAGTGCAAAGCTTATGAATGCACATGTAGATGGTTTAGTTCAACAAAGAGTTAATGCAATGACTCAAGCTGAACAAAAAAAATCTGCTGATATGCAAAGAGCTAAAACTATTAAGGATCAAGAACTTGAGTTTATGAAGAAAAATAAAATGTCTGAAAATGAATTTAAAGCTTTTAAAGAAAAAGCTAAATCTCATAAAATGACTTTAGATGATGTTCATTATATACTTAATAAGGATAAAGTTGCTGCAAATGTTGCCCAAGGAACTAAAAAGGACATGTTAAATCAGATGAAAAATGTTCGTAGCATTCCTACTTCTGCTAGTGGAGCCAATAGTCAAGGCGGTCAAAAATCTCAAGACAGAGAAGTTTTTGAACAAATCTTAGACTTTGGTGACGGTGTTGATAACTTGTTTGGATAGACTTATAACAACAATAAAAATTTAGTCTATCTGAACTTCACTGCCTTACTCGAAGGTACATGGGTACAGCTGAGAGAAGGTTAAATAAAACGGAGATAGACAAATGGCAGATAGCAATTTGATAGGCGGAAATAGCCTATATAGTGATCCTGGTCATGGCGTCTTAACTGGTACTGAAGATAATTCACTTCAGACTGGTGCCCTGCGAAGAAAGTATAATTTCGGAGACATGGTATCAGAATTGAATTTAGCTCAGGACCCGTTTTTTCGCTTTTTGAGCATGGTCTCTAAAAAACCAACGGATGATCCGAATTTCAAGTTTACTGAAAGAAGATCGTCTTACACAAAAAGATATGCTTATATCCACAAAGTGGATACAAACGCAGGAAGTGTTCCAGCAACAGAACCTGATGCAGGACATACAGCAACAGCTGGTTCAAGTACTTATAGCTTTAAGTTCTTTACTGATTACAATAATGAAGGTAATATGGTTAATATTAAAGGACAGACTGTAGACTATAAAGCTGGTACAACTGGAACTCAACCTAAATTCTTCCTTCCTGGACAATTAATCAAAATAGGAACTAATACAGCAGATGCTAATTCAGTTACTGATTATGAGTTATGGAAAGTAAATTCAGTTGATTTAGGTACAGCTAATTATGCAATAGTTAATGCAACTTGCGTAAAAGGATCAGGAGCAACAGCTTATTACTTAGATGCAATGGATACTATTGCAAACAGTGGTGCTGGATTAGCTTCAGGTAGTTCAGAAGTAGCTCAATCACAAGAATATTTAGAACCTTTTAAATGTTATGTAGTAGGTACATCATTTGATGCTGGTACTGGATATCCTGAAACTTGGGCAGACCAACCATGGGCAACATCTTCAGGACAGACTCAAATCTGGAAAACATCAGCAGTGATGAATAATACAGATAGAGCAACTGTTCTTAAGTATGAAGGCAATGAGTGGGCTAGAATCTGGAAAGAAAAGTTAATTGAACATAAATGGGATATTGAACAATCTTTATTGTTTGGTAGACAACAATCAACAGTGGGTCAAACTACTGAAGGTGCTGTAAACTTTATATCTCAATATGGTAATGCTTTTAATCTAAATACAGCAACTAAAACACAAGATGATTTCTTGGATGATTTATCAGCAATGTTAGATCCTAGATATAATAATGCAGGTTCAACTGTATTCTTCTGTTCTACAGCAGTTTACAATTGGCTTCATAAATTATCTGGATACTTCTCTAATAATTTAGAGATTTCGCCTAACTTTAATGCTGATTTCGCAATGTCAGGAAAGAAAAAGGTGTTTGGTATCGATATAACAACTATTTCTACTATATATGGTGATATGAATGTAGCAAGAAATATTCATTTAGATGGCACTAACATTAAAATGTTAGGTATCAATATGAAATATGCTGCATACAGACCACTAGTTGGTAATGGTTTAAATAGAGACACTTCAGTCTACGTAGGAGTTCAAACTTTAGAGAACTCAGGGGTCGATCGTAGAGTAGATCAAATCTTAACTGAAGCAGGCATGGAGTTCTGTTGTCCAGAAACTCATGCTCTTTGGACATAAGGAGATAGGTTATGGCAAATCCATTATACGGACAAAATAAAGCTGATGATAGGCTTGATTTGTTAGAAAACGGTAAATTGGTAGGTGTTGTTTCTGTTGCTGCAGGCGTACATCACACATTAGATGCTAGAGATAGCGGTAAACTAATTGTGATGGCTCCTAATAGCACAGAGGTTACATTACCATCTCCTGCTGCTGGAATGCATTTCACTATAGTTCAATCAGGTGATTATGATACTGCAGTAAACTTAGTTAACCAAGCTGGATCGAGTGATGACTTTGTGGGTGCTTTCTTTGGTTCAACTCAAGGTGAAAGTGCTGGAACTGATGCAGATCCTGCAGCGGCAGCTAATACTAAAATTACATTTGCTGCGGCATCTCTTGCTGGAGACAAGGTACATTTAGTATCGGATGGCACAAAATGGTATGTATCAGCGTTTGCACAAGTGTATAACGCTATCACATTCGACAACTAAACTAAGTTAAGGAGATAACAATGGCAACAACAAAATACTCTAATGCAGGATGGGGTGGTAATATCGCTGAAGTTATTTCAGGCGCTGTTACTTTAACTGCACAAGACAATGGTAAGATATTCCTATGTCAGGCGGCAACAGTTACGTTGCCTACTGTATCGGATATGGTTGGTTGGCATGCTACTTTTATTAGAAGCAGCGGATCATCTACAGTAAATAGTCTTACTCTTGATGCAGCTCATGATGCAGCTATGGTTGTAAGTGATGGTAGTTCATACCTGAACTTTAAAACTATATCATAGTAGTTAAAAATAATAATCCTGCTCCTATTAGATTTCTCTTCTAGGGGCAGGATGAATTAAGGAAAAATATGGCAACATTTCAAGCACAAATAGAAGCAATAACAGGTTTAGCAGCAGGCGATGGATCAACTGCAGCTCCCACTACTACTGAATATAGTACATGGTTAACAGATGGAGCGAAAGAAGTTATCGAGAGACTTTCTATAGGTAAACCTGAAGCGTTAGTAGGCTTTACAACTTCTACAACTGTTTCAGATGCTAATGGAACGCCAATTCAAAGTAGTTTAGTATTATCAGTAGTAAGAGCAGATGGAACATCAGCTAGTAATTTAGAGCCTTGCTCAAGGATAACATCTGATTTAAGATATAGAGCTACAGATACTGAGAGTTTAAGTTATGCTAGTAAATTTAATCCAGTTTACCATATATTAAATGGAACATTATTTGTATTACCTGAACCTAGTAATGGTACAACAGAAAAAGCTGTAGTTACTAGTGTTCCTTATCCAACGTTAGCTCATAGTCATGATCTAATTGATAATTTTCCAGATCAGTATGAATATCTAGTTGTATTATATGCAACTAAAAAAGCTTTAGAGTCAATTATGGCTTATTATGCAGGAACAGAAGAAGATATAGAATTAGTACAAGCAATACAACCATCGCTTGTAACAGTAGAACAAAATTATAACACAGCCTTTGGTTTAATGTCGCCACCACCAGCGCAACCAGAAGGACAAGAAAAACAAGGATAGCTTATGAAGGTAAAAGAAATTATGGAAAGAGCTGGAATTAATAGTACTGGTAGAGCTATAGCTTTTATAAAAGATGCTTTAGCTGAAATGAATTCAATAAGCGAAACTCATATTAAAAGAGAAAGATTTGATATTACAGCAGATAAAAGGTTTTATGACTTACCTACCGAAGCAATTAAAGTTTTAGATATTAGATGCAAACATCATGAAAATACAGATAGTACTTATAGAAGTATTCCTAGAATGTTAATAGATCCAGTTACGGAGGATGCAGATGGCGTCTAAAAAGTTTGCATATAAAAATAAGGGTAATCAAATAGCAATAGTAGAGAAATCTCCTACTACATCTACAGGTAGAATGGCAGTAGCTCATTGTACTGTTGGATCTCATGCAAATAAAGCAGATTGTGAAGCAGCGGGAGGTCAATGGATT
>VTLG01001143.1_pt1 | contig 17551 bp, 10 predicted proteins | sample 4694571 | NCBI WGS metagenome assembly VTLG01 (sample SAMN12604809, study PRJNA352737) | marine metagenome | biome: ENVO:00000447; feature: ENVO:00000209|ENVO:00000569|ENVO:01000036; material: ENVO:00002151; isolation source: viral sequences binned using virsorter ... | reverse complement strand
CCTGCTAACATAGGAACAGTTTCTTAAACTAATTAAATATTATGGCAGCTCCAACAGCAGTTGGAGAATACGGATCATGTCAAGGTACAGAGACTCGTATATCTCCTTCAGACACAAGTGGATCAGGCTCAGCATCAGCTGTAGCTTCCACTACTAAAAACTTACGTTTAGCATATGCAACAGTAGGGACATCAGGAACAACTGATACCTGTGCTGTTGTTGCTGGACAGTATACATAACACACTAAGGGGGGTTTCACAACCTCCCTTTTTTTTATTCACAAATATTAACACTATGACTTCTACTCCCACAACAGTTGATCTCGATACAGAACTATCCGCAGTTAATACTATCTTGGGTAGTATAGGTCAATCTCCAATATCTCAATTAGATTACAGTAACCCGGAGATCTCATTTATATATAATCTTTTAAAAGAATCTAATCAAGATGTACAAAATGAAGGGTGGCATTTTAATAGAGAAAATCATATCAAACAAATGGTAGCTTCTGATAATAAAATTATTATTGATGCTTCTTATATTAGAATAGATAACTCCGATGAATGGGATAAAACTAGAGACTTTGTTAAACGCAAAGATTCAGATGGTCTATGGAAAATATATGACAAAGTAAATCATACGTTTGAATTTCCTAATGAAGATCATTTCTTTATTAATGCAATTCGTTTATATAAATTTGAAGATATTCCTGCACCATTCCAAAGATATATTACGTATAAAGCAGCCGGAAGAGCAGCTGTACAATTAGTAGCTAACCCTCAATTACAACGAATGTTAGGTACATTTGAAATGCAATCCAGAGCTTCTTGTGTAGAATATGAATGTAATCAAGGTGACCATAACTTTATGGGTTGGCCAGATGAATCTGCATATCAAGCTTATAAACCTTATAGAGCATTAAGACGTTAATGGCTAGTATTACTCAACAAATAGGTAACTATAAATCCGGTATATCTGAACTTCCAGATGAATTAAAAGCTCCCGGACAAGTAGTTGACCTTAATAATGCAATACCAGATGTTACCCGTGGCTGTATTAAACGACCCGGAAGTGATCTGGTAGCAACGATAACACCTACGGCAACCGGTAAATGGTTCCCAATTTATACAGAACACGACGAACAATATATAGGACAAGTACAAACAACAGGAGTAGTTAAAGTTTGGAGATGTAGTGATGGTGTAGAAATACCTATTGACTATGCTAATGTACCCGGTACTAATTTAGCTGAATATTTAATCCATACAAACGCTCACGAAATACAACCATTAACAATTAATGAAACTACATTTTTTGCTAACAGAACTAAAACTGTAGCATTAAAAACTGAATCAATTAATAAAACTCCAGCTGTAGTTAATGAAGCTTTTGTATCTTTAAAAACTATTGCTTATGGTAAACAGTACGCTTTAGATGTATTCGATCCTACTAATCATAGTACAGTAACCTATAATCGTGCTTTAGCTGTTGAAGCTTCCGAAGATGTTGATGTGTCTGGTATATCAAACTATCTGAATGATGGTCAATGTGAAGGTATGGGAAGACATATAGTAGGTCCTACCTCTACTGATTCTGGAACTTCTTATATGAATGGAGGTACAGGTAAATCTAATCTTAGATATGAAATGGATTGCCGTTGTACACCAGTACCTCAATTAGGTTCAACTAACAATTCTTACGACGATTCATACCAACCACATGCATATATACAATTTGGTGGTGAAGGATGGACGACTAATGATACTCATACTTATACGTCAGTTAAAGGTTTACAAACTCAAATAAAAGTTACTGCTCATATAGCTATAACTGCACGAGCAAATAGAGCTTTAGTACGACCTGAACCTACATCATCTAATGCTGACGAAAATGTATCTGCTGAAAGTATATTAGCAGGTATTAAAAATTCTATAGATTCTATAAGTGGTACAGGTTTGACTGTGACAGTTGCAGGTAATGGTTTACATCTATACAGTACTACACCTTTTAATATAACCACAACTGAAAGGCAGTTAATGGGAATTATTGGTAATGAAGCTAATAGTCCAGATGACTTACCTTTTGCTTGTAGACATGGATATGTTTGTAAAGTAGTTAATAGTGGTGAAGATCAAGATGACTACTATCTAAAATTTAAAGTAAAAAATGTTGACGTAGATAATTCTGTAACTGGTACTTATTCTAGATCAGGAACAACCGTTACTATTACTTCTAATGGTCACGGATTATCTAATGGTGATACTCTGATTGCAGATTTTACCAGCGGTAACGCAACTGATGCATGGTATACTGTAGCAAACGCTACGACTAATACATTTACTGTAACTGATGCAGCGTCTGGTACAACAAGTGGTAATGTGACTTACCGTCCAAATCGTTATGGCGAAGGTGTATGGGAAGAATGTGCAGGTCCAGATTTAGCTACTAAATTTGATGATGATACTATGCCAATTAAAATGACAAGAGTTTTACCGGGAACTTTTGCTATTAATGGCGGATCAGCTCAGTCTTATTCTAATGGAGCTTTTAGATTTGACTATCCACCTTGGAGTGAAAGAGAGGTAGGAGATACTTTAACTAACCCACAACCTTCTTTTGTTGGCGAGAAAATTAATAAAATATTTTTCTTTAGAAACAGAATAGGAATGTTAAGTGGTAATAATGTTATATTATCTCGAGTTAATGACTTCCATAATTTCTGGGCAAAAACTGCGTTTACTATTGCTAATGCTGACCCTATTGATTTACAATCTACATCAACATATCCAACAGATTTATTTGATGCAGTTGAAGTTAAAGCAGGTTTATTAGTTTTTAGTGCATCACAACAGTTCTTGTTAAAAACAGATGAAGCACAATTAACACCTGAAACAGCTATTATTTCTTTCTTATCATCTTATGCTTATAATGAACAGACCAGACCGTTTACTTTAGGTACTACAGCTGGATGGCTAAACAGTACATCTAAACGTACTAGGTTCCATGAGATGGCTAATATTAGAAGAGATGGTGATCCTCAAGTAATTGAACAATCAAAGATTATATCAAAATTATTTCCTGATGATGTCACCATGATTGCTGAATCAACAGAAAGTCAAATGATTTTGTTTGCTTCAGAAAATAAAAACGAAGTATGGGGTTATAAATTTTATACTCAAGGAGAGAAAAGAATTCAATCTGCATGGTTTAGATGGGAACTGCCCGGTACTATATCTTTCCATTGTATGATGGATGATACCTATTACGCTATTTTAAAAAATGGTAGTACCTATTCAATGCAAGCTTTTGATATTAAAAAAGCTACAGATACTTTAGTAGTAGGAACTGCACCTTTAGATTATTTAATACATTTAGATACTAAAACAGAAATTAGTTCTGGGTCGTTAACATATAATCCAGCTACTAATAAAACCACTATGACCAAACCTACGGGTTATGATAACTCAGGTCAGCTTGCTGCCTTCTGTAAAACAGCTGGTGATAATGTTGGTCGATTTACTAAAGTTACAGTGAATGGAAGTAACCTAGAATGGGATGGTGAATGGACTGGACTTGATATTATTTTAGGTTATCTTTATGAAATGGAAGTAGAGTTACCTACAATTTATATACAACAAGCATCCGGTGAACTTGTTAAATCAGAAACTAGAGGATCTTTAATTGTACATAGATTAAATTTCTCGTTTGGTTCTGTAGGTCTAATTGATGTTACATTAAAACGTAAAGGTAGAGACGACTATAATAAATCTTATGAATCTATTGATTGGGATTCTTACCTTGCAAATACTGTAAGTATCTCCGAAGAATTTATACATACTATACCAGTTTATGATAGAAATATTAATTTAAGTGTACATTTAAAATCAACCCACCCATCCCCAGCTACATTAAACTCAATGACTTGGGAAGGAGATTACAATCCTAAATTTTACAAACGTGTATAATGTTGAATTAACTGAAACTGAACTCAGATACTTTTATTGGCGAATGAAAACCAATAAGCAGTATGAACCTTATGTACAACGAGGTATAGATCATATGCCTTGGGAAACATGGATGGCAGATACAATAAATAAATTAGAACCACTTTACGATTCTTTATGACAAATTACATTCACCCAATCACTCTGGAGGCTGCTATGGAAGTAGCCTCTAGCTTACGTCCTGAAGACTTTAGAGAAGTCTATGAGGGTCATGGACTCTTTCCTTTATTCTCTATCCCTAGAGACGCTCTGAACGGCGATACAGTTTACTTTACGGCTCCTAACGGCAAGACTGCCGGAATCGCTGGAGTACAACAAGGTGGTTTAATATGGATGCTATGCACACCAGTAGTTGAAAAATATCCACATACGTTTGCTAGGCAAGCAAAACAGTTTATTGACAGTAGAACGGAACCGTTACTATGGAATATAGTTGATAAACGTAACACCGTCCATCTAAAATTATTACGATTTTTAGGATTCAAATTCTTAAGGGAACTTAAGTATGGTCCTAACCAACTACCCTTTATTGAATTTTGCAAATTAAATGTGTAATCCCGTAGTCCAATTTGGCTTTTCAGCCGCAACTTCTATCGGAAGTTATTTTGCTCAACGTTCTGCCGTTAACGCTAGAAATAGAGCTAGACTTTTAAACTTTCGAGAAGCTAATAAACAATACAATGCTAATGTTATCCTTAATAACGTTAGATGGAAAAATGGTCAGCTTGATGCTGATCTAGCTTATGATAATATTTTCCAACAAGCAGCTGAATCTTGGAGACAACAAGACTTAAACGTACAAGCAGCTAGAAGTCAACACGTTGAAAATACTATAACAGCTCTTACCGAACTTGCTAGAAAAGAATATGCTGGTACTCAAACTGGTGTAACTGCTGCTCGTTTAGCGAATGAAGGTACAAGAAAAGTAGGTTTTGCTTTAACAAAATCTGCAAGACAATTAATGATGGCTAAAGATAAAGCTAAATTAAATAAAGAAATTGTTACAGCTGATGCTAACCGTAGACGTAGAAAGATCTATCAAGATACTTGGAGATCTCCTGTTCCCGGTTGGACACCACAAGCACCTCAGTTAGAAGGAGGTCCTAGTGTAGCATTATTAGCAGCACAATTAGGACTAGCAGCTATGGGTACTATTGGTAAGGATTGGTTTAAAGGTACACCTCCAATCAAAGCTGACGTATCGGGAGTAACTCCAATTGGCTCAAACCTACAACTGGTAAACGATCAAGCACTAAATATTGGTGGAAATCTTATGGCAGATCCATTTACTACATATGATATATTTGGTGACGCTATCCCATACGGTTAATTAATTATGACAACATTCGATCAAGCACTCGCTAATCTACAAAACAGTAACAATCAAAGAGCTGCCGAAGCTAAAGGTTTTAATAATGATGTAGCAAGGTTCCAAACTCAAAGAGCTAATGATACCGCTAGATTATTTATGTTAGCTGGAGAACTAGGTAAAGACATTGCTAATAGATTAGCTATACGAAAAGAAAACGAAAAACAACACGAAGAATTATATAAAGAATTTCAAAAAGTAGCTCAAGGACAATTTACAGTAGATCCTAAGTTTAAAGAATCAGTATCAGGACTTAGTAGTGATCAAGTAGTTCTTACAAATGCTGTAGGAAATGGTGAAAAAAATGGCACAATTTCAGGTGTTACTGCTGTTGAAAGTATATCGGAAAGTGGTATAGGAGATAGACCTGCAGAAATTAATAAACTTCATAGTAAATCTTTAGAATATAGACCTTGGATAGCAAATCAAATAAAAAATAATGAAGGAACTTTTACAGCAATTTTATATGATCCACAACAAAAAGGGTACACTCAACAAATTCTTAGGATTAATGATCCTAATTTAAACCAGTACCAACAATTAGCTAGATTACAATATTTAACTAAACAATTTGTTGCTAAAACAGCTGATGGTTATGATCCTAGATTCTTAACTTATAGTCAAGAAAATGGAGGTAGTGGATATGCTATGTCTATTATGACTCAAAACGCTGCGATTAGAAAAGACATAGAAAAAAACATAGTTATACAAAACGGTATAAACACCCGTAATCAAGCTATGACTACGTTTCAAAGACCTGATGCTTCTGTAGATGATATCAAAGAAGCTTATACCATGATTATGAATAGTGGTAATTTAAAAGGTACAGGTATCATGGCTCGTGATAAAGCTTGGAATTTTTTACATGATGAAGTATTTAAACCAGCAATAGAGAATGGATATATAACTCATGAAAGATTAAAAGAAATCGCATCAATGGAGTTGTTTGATATCAATGGTAAGAAAACTCTTGCTGAGTATGATCCTGCTAGATACGGTATATATAGTAAAGAAAAAGGTAGACAAGGATCTATGTTCACGTTGGCTGATGAATATAAATCTGAACAAGATGATCTTGTTACTGAACGAAATAAAAATGAAGTTACTACTAGAGGTGACAAATTACTAAAATTAGTTGAAGATGGTGGGATAAATGTTGAAAGTAAAGAATTTAATAAAGAATTAAAAAGTATAGCGACTCTTGCTAGAGAAAATAATGTAGAATTTAATATGGCTGATTTTAAGCAAAAAGCAAGAGAAGTTCCAGATCCTAAGACGACAGAACTAGCTAAGTTAGCTGTTGAAAAATATTATGCTGCTGATACTGCAAAATCCATGAGTGACGCTTCTGGACAATTTACAGAAGATGTAGCAAATCATGTTGACGTTCAATTTGTTATAGAAGCCGAAGATAAGGTTTACACAGACAATAAAGATAAAATAGAAAATATAGCTAAAATATTTAAAAAACAAGAAGAAGTTCAAAGTGGTAATTCTACTATTACACAATATAGGTTTCCATCAAGTTCAGCCGAAACTGTTTGGGATTTATCTAAAGGAAAATTATTACGACAATTAGTAAAGAATGAATCATTACCATCAGATCAGAAACGACTTCCAAGTGTAATTATAGATGAATTTGGAGAATACATGTCTGATGAGGTAGCAAAAGCAAAAATTGAGTCAACTTGGGAGAATTATGATGCTGCAGTAAAAGCCGGTGCTAGTACATATGATGATGCAAAACAGGCTGTAATTGCAAAATCTATTTTTGCCAGAGATAGTAATTTAGTTTATAGAAATGCAGCAAACCATCCTGAACTAGATAACAATTTTACACATGAATGGCAATCTGAAATGTATACAATGAAGATGCAAACAGCAGATTTCAGTAGTCCAAATACTATTATACGAGAAGAAGAACCTTATGTAGCTAAATATACCTTAGAAAAAGATGGTGTAAAAACAATAGATTGGAATAAATTAATTCAAACAGAACAAAAACTTCCTGACGATTTACATAAAATTGCAAAATTACAAAATAAACTACCATATGAATTTGTATTAGAACGTGCTACAAGTAGTAATCAAACATTAGATGAAAAAACAAAAGAGTTTTTTGAAGTTGAAACTTTAGACAAAGCTGATATTACAACTACAAATGCATTAAAAACTGATAATCAAAATGGTTTTGTAACGGATGCTCAATGGAAAATGAATTTATCTCATGTTTCTGATAAAGCAGGTATTCTTTTTTATGATGAAGATCATGCAAAAGTACCAGATGCAGTCTCTAAATCTTGGTGTAATGAGTGTATAGATTCTTATGGTAAATGGAAAGCTGGTTCAGAAGAGTATGGTAAACTTAGTCTTGGATTAGGCATGGGATTACTTAAATCAATAAGTGACACAGCTGATTTAGATTTTACAGAAGATGGAGCAGATAATTTTTTTGAAGCAACTAAAGATATATCCAAAGAAGAATTATTAGCAAGTGTATACAGTAATCCTACAGGAGCTTTTGAAGCCGCTAAACATTCAGGTGATATAAATTTTTTACCTAAAGAAGATTTTAGTATACTTGAAGATAAAAAACAAAATGACTTTTTTAAAATTTTAGAGATTCTAGAACAATCACTAGATAATACACAAGGCAATCCTTATACTACAATAGACTAACAATGGCTAATCCTTACGAGGAGGGTATTCAAGCTATAACAGGTGCAGTACAGAATATAGATACAACTCAAGTAGTAGATAGCATTTCAAATGTTATTCAAAATACTAATGAGCAACCTTCTGTAGAACAGACGGTCGAGTCTGATATTCCTAATTCTAATTCTACGGAAATAGCATTAGCTAAACCTAACCAAAATCTTGATTACGCTGGAAGAAAAAAAAAGAACGAAGAGTTCTATGCATTTAGAAAATTACCTGATGGTGAGGAAAAAACTAAAGCAGCAAACGAATGGGCAATGAAATACCACGGTATGTCATATCCTGATTATGAAGCAAAAAAAAAGAAAGAAAGTTCAGATCAATTTTATAGTTATTTATACGCAAATTCTGCAGTTTTTAATCCAGTAAGTCAAGAAAGGATGTCTGCTCCAGCAGTAGGACTGCTTGACTTTGGTATTGATACACTTAATTGGGCATCATCACCAATACGTCAACCTTTTAACACACCTGAAATTCCTAAAATTGCTAAGTTTGAAAATGAAGCTAATCAAGCTTTAAGAGAAATTAGTTCTCTTGTCTTACCTTTTATATTGTTAAAAGGTAAAGCTGTGGCTGGAGGTGGAGCAATTCATAAATCTGGAATAGCTGCTAAACATGCACCACAATTATATCGTTTAGGTAATAATAGAGCTTTTCAACACTTTGCTAAGTTTGGTTTAGATTTAGGAGTTGGTGGTTTAACTGATTCTATAAATAAAGTTAATGCTCAAAACGATACTTTAGCTACTTCATGGATAGATAACAAATGGTGGGGATGGCAAATGGTCCCTCAATCTTTACATACAGGTGGTAAAACTCCAGATGAAAAACATAGAGCAAATGTTTTAGAAGGAATATCATTAGGTTTTTATACTAATGTTCTGGAAAGTTTTTATAAATTAACAAAAGCTTTAAAAGGTAAAACCGCAGTCACCGAATACTTAACTGAAGCTAGTAAAAAATCTACTAAGTTAAATGCTGTTACAATAGATCCTCTTGACAACAAAGTCTTTGATGCTGATAATGATTTATTAGATAGACTTAAAAGAAGTGAAGCTAAAGAATTAAGAGAAACTAAATCTTTAGGAGAATATTTTGTTAAGAGTGGTAAAATTGATGATATTAACACACCTACTGTAGGTATTCATAAATTTGAAGAGACAGCACAAGCCGGAGTTCTTAAGAAAGCGTTTGATGGTATTATTGGAGCAGCAAAAGATCAAGCTCAAATTGCAACTAATACAAATACTACCTTTGGAAGATTAGCAAATACTATAACTGAAGGGTTTCGTAAATCTGGTTTAGATGCAGAAAACATTACCAATAGAACAATTATTAAGTCATTAAGAGATGAGTTAGTTAATGCTGGTAAATATTCAGTTAAATTACCAGACGGTTCTTTTTTATCATGGAAACAAATAGATACTGAAGGTACATTACTTGCAGAAGTTATTTCAGATCCCACTTTACCTAGAGGTGATTTAATTAAAATTTTAGATAACTTTAAAACAACAGTTGGTAATGTACAAAAATTAAATAAAGTTGGTTATAATGCTGTTAAAAAAGCTAATAAAGAAATCTTAAAAAACTGGTCAGATATCAATACAGATAAAGCAACAGCTTATTTTTTAACATCTGAAGCAGGTCAAATTGCGGATATTTCAGAAGGTACTAGATTAGTCAAAGATGGTCAAGCTTTAGGTAGAGCAAATGATTTACTTTTAGAACGACTTGAATTATTTGAAATAGAATCTAAAATTGCAGATTTCAACTTTAATGGAAGAAGTCGTTTATTAGAATCTATGAAACTAGATCCTAAAAATACTTTTAACTATCTAGATCAATTAGAAGATAGCTATACAAAAAAATTATCTACAATTATTCCAGAAGCTAAACAATTTAGAAGAGTTTTAGAAGATATACAATTACATGCTCCAGATTTTGCAGAAGCAATTAGATATGCTTATGAAATGTCTGATGGACATGTAAGAACTATTAAAGATATTAATAAATATATCACCAATTCTTTTGGTTTTTATAATAAAGCTTTTATCGATCATGATTATAAAATACCCGGAATGCTTTATAAAGGTCTTATGACTAATGTATTTAATAGTATATTATCAGCTTTTGGTACTCCGTTTAAAGCTTTATATGGTAACTTTGGAGGGTTTGTATCAGAACCTGTAACGGCTATGTATGGAGCTATGAAATCTGGAGATGCTCAAGCATTAAGAAGATCTCAACATATGTATTTTGGATTTACAGATACGTTTCAACAGGGTCTAAAATATATGGGTAAGATGGCTAGAAAAGCTGCTGTAGATCCACAAGGTTTAAGAGATTTTACTAGAAAAGATTTTGATTTTCTTTATAATGATGTTAATATTGAATTCAATGAAAAGATTGCAGAAGCTTCCGCTAAAATAGGTGAGTATGGTCCCGGAGCTATTTTAAATTGGTATAAAACTATTAAAGCTTTTGGTGATAGTGCTTGGATGAGATATAGTCCTATTGCTATGACAGGCTTAGATGGATTTACCCAAGCAACTCAAAAAATTGCTATGGATAAAGCACAAGCTTTTGACTTATTAATGGAAAAATATCCTAATGGTAAATGGGGACAAAAAGAATTTGAAGAGTTATGGAAGGGTTTATTTGAAAAAAATCGTGATGCAGAAGGGTTTATTAAATCAGATGCAGTAGATTATGCTAGATCTGAAATTGCTTTAAACTTAGATTTACCATTAACCAAAGGTTTGAATAAGACTTTAAAAGAATATCCATTTTTAAGAAGTATTTTTTGGTTCCCTAAAACAACTGAAAACGTTTTAAATATATTTGGTAAATATGCACCTAGAATAGGTGTACCCGGTGTAGGAAATTTAGGACCAGCTTTTACAGCTGAATATGCTGAATTTTTTGGCAAAATGGGTACTAGAAAACTAAATTCGTTTTCTTTAGATGAAATGATTACCAGTTTAAAAAAACGTAATAAATTTGATCCGAAGGATACACCTGATATAGTTAAAGCTAAATTTGTACATTTACGAAATATTGTAGATGGAAGAGTTGCCGCTGGTACTTTAGGTGTTATGTCTGCTGGTATGTTATTTGCTCAAGATAGAATTACAGGTCATGGTCATTGGGACCCTAAGGTTCAAAAGGTTAGACTTAATCAAGGATGGCAACGTAAGTCTATTAAAGGTTTAGACGGTAAATGGCATAGCTATGAAATGTTAGGTCCAGTAGGAGAATGGATAGCATTAACTGTAACAGCTATGGATAATTTTGATAGTATAGGTACAACTAGATTAGAAGAGATCGAAAAAAAAATGAGCTTTATATTTGCAGCTGCTTATACTGATCAATCTTTATTAGGTACAATGGAACCTGTTTATGATATTCTTGCTGGTAATACAGCTGCTATCAAAAGATGGGGTTCACAAATGACTAATGCTTTATTCCCTTTAGGTAGTTTTAGAAATGAATTAGGGAAGAATTTATTTGGAATGTTAAGAGAAGTAGAAAATGATGATTTTGGTGAAATGATGAGAAATAAAAATAATTGGTTAGATGTAATAGATCCTTTAGGTAAACAACCTGATTTAATAAATTTTGTAGATGGTAAACCTATTAACAAAGCAGGAGATTCTATTTTAGGTAGAACTGCTAAAACTATTTTTGGTATAGGAGGTACAGCAAATCCGTCTGAAAATGGACAATTCTTAATTGATATTGAATATAATTTATTACCTCAATTTAATACTGCTCCTAATGGTGTAACATATACAAGTGATCAAAAATCTGAGTTAAAAAGATTGATGGGTGAAGATGGTTATTTTTCTAAAGAATTAAATAGAATTAGAAAAGAAGCTCGACATCGTACTTACGTTACTCCTTCTGGTAAAGTTATTACTGGTTATGTAAATATTATGAAACATTTACGTAGAACTGGTAATACAAGTGAAGCAATTGAATATTATTCTACTACACATTTAGAAGTAAATTCAATATTAAGAGAAGCTATAAACAGAGTACATCCTAGATTAGAAGACGCTGCTGATATTAGAATTGAAGGACAATTGAAATCTAAAATTAAACAAGCAGCATTAACTCAAGATTCCACTACAGTAAATGACTTACTTAACCTAAATAGAAATAGAAATTAAATGGCACACATAACAAGTTTAACCAGAGCATATAATGATATTTACAATAGCAATGCCAATACCTATAGCTATTCAGGTAGTTTTGAAACGTTCAAAGAAACTGAAGTTATAGTTAAATTAGATGCAGTTGCTCTTACATATCAATCTGGTACAATAAATGAATCCGCCTCACCCCGAGAATATACCGTAAACTTAACAGACAAAACCGTACATATCGGTGGAGCTAATTTGAGTAGCGGTACACTTTCAATATATCCAGTTACCGATTTAGGATCTCCAACTCTTAAAGCACCTTATTCAGCTGGATCTGCAGTTACTGCAAGTGATCTAACAAATAACCAACTCCAACTGCTACGTAAAGCAATGGAGTATGATCAAGATAAAGTATCTACAACTGGAGATACAATGACTGGTGACCTTACCATGGGTGACGACACTAAAATTGTATTTGAAGGTACTACAGATGACGCTTATGAAACTACTCTTACCGTTACTGATCCTACAGCTGATAGGACTATTACCTTACCTAACGTCACAGGTACGGTAGTAACAACAGGAGACACAGGTACAGTTACAGCTACGATGTTAGCAGCTAACTCTGTTGATTCTTCTGAATTAGTAGATGGAAGTATAGATACAAGTCATATTGCTGATAGTCAAGTAACAGCAGCTAAGTTAGGATCTTCTGCAGTCACAACAGCTAAAATAGCAACAGATGCTGTAACTACTGCTAAAATTACAGATGCTAATGTAACTACAGCTAAGATTGCAGACGATGCTGTAACAGCAGATAAATTAGCTAATACGGCTGTGACTGCAGGAAGTTATACAGCAACAGATTTAACAGTTGATGCTCAAGGTAGAATTACATCTGCATCGAATGGTACTATAGGTACATCTGAAATAGCAGCCGATGCAATTACTGGAGCTAAGATAGCTGATGATGCTGTAGATTCCGAACATCTAGCAGCTGACTCTATTGATGCTGAACATTACGCTCCTAACTCTGTAGATGCTGATGCTTTAGCACATACTGCAGTTACTGCTGGTTCTTATACAGCAACAGATCTGACTGTAGATGCTCAAGGTAGAATAACAGCTGCTTCAAGTGGAACTATAGCAACAAGTGAAATAGCTGCAGATGCAGTTACAGGAGCTAAAATTGCAGACGATGCAATTGATTCTGAACATTACACAGATGGCAGTATAGATACAGCTCATATAGCAGACTTAAACGTAACTACAGCTAAAATAGCTGCAGATGCTATAACAGGTGCTAAGATAGCTGATGACGCTATCGACTCAGAACATTATACTGATGGATCTATTGACACAGCTCATATCACAGATGCAAATATTACTACTGCTAAATTAGCTTCTAACGCTGTTACAACAGCTAAGATTACAGATGCTAACGTAACTACAGTAAAGGTAGCAGATTCTAATATAACACTTGCAAAACTAGCTAGTGATCTGAAACAAACATCTATATCTAATAGTGATACACAGTTACCAACTTCTGGAGCTGTTGTAGACTATGTTGCAGCACAGATTGCACCTATTGGTGGACTAGAAGTTATAGCAGATGAGGATAGTTTTCCAACAACTCAACCAGCTTCTGGTGTTGTAATTAGTATTTCAGATGCAGCTGGTATTGTAGTTAATGGAAGTGGTGTATCTACTACCGCAAGGACGTCAGGCAACGGATCAGACAACGTAACAATTAATAATTTCCCATCTAGTCTATATAGTGAAACTTTAGCCTCAGGTGTAGGTCTAATGGTTTCTTCTACTGGATCTAGTCATACATATAACTACCATAAAATTTTAGCAGCTGAGACTGATGTTAAACAACTTTCTGATGATATTAATGATTTTAATGCTCGTTATCGTGTAAATGCTGGAGAACCCGGATCTAATAATGATGAAGGTGATTTAGTATTTGATACTAATGCTTCTAAGATGAAAGTCTATGACGGATCATCTTGGGGTGAAGTAACATCTACTGGAGACTTTAAATTCCTCGTTCCTGTTGATGCTGGTACAACTACAGCAGCTACCTTTGATGGAAGTGATACAAGCTTTGACCTAAAGGAAACTACTAATAGTGGTAGTGCAGCTAGTGTAACTAATATAAATCAACTTATTGTTAGTTTAAATGGTGTTGTTCAAAAACCTAATACTGGTTCTTATAGTGCTAGTGAGGAAGGTTTTTACTTAACAGATGCTGATACTATTAGATTCTGTACTGCACCTGCAACTGGTTCTAGTTGTTTTATTATACAATGTGGTTCAGCGGTAAGTATCCCTACACCGGGAGACGGTACAGTAACAGCCGCTAAGATTGCAAGTGGTGCTGTAGAGCAAGCTAAGATTGCAGATGCAGCAGTTAATGAAGCTAAGTTACAAATATCTAACTCTCCAACTAATGGCTACTTCTTATCAGCACAGTCTGGTAATACAGGTGGTCTAACTTGGGCAGAAGCTGGTGTAACAAGTGACGCTCAAGGTAATACTGTAGCTGGTTCAACTGCTGGTGATAGTTTTAGCGGAACTGATGCAGAAGATAACTCTTTATTTGGTAAAAACGCTGGAACTAACATTACCACAGGAGATGGAAATACAGCAGTAGGAGATAGAGCTTTAGAAGATACTACTACTGGAAGTAGCAATACTGGTATAGGACAACAAGCTTTAACTAATAACACTACAGCTTCTAGTAATACTGCAGTTGGTATGCAGTCTTTATTAACTAACACTACTGGAACAAGCAACGTAGCTATCGGTAAAGATGCTCTTAGAGCAAATACTACCGCAGATTACAATACAGCAGTTGGTACTGATGCTTTAACAGCAAACACAACTGGAACAAGAAACGATGCGTTCGGAAACGTAGCTTTAACAGCAAACACTACTGGTAATGATAATTCTGCTTTTGGAGCAGGAGCGTTGGATGCTAATACAACTGGAGTCCAAAATGTAGGTCTCGGTAGAGATGCTTTAGGAGGTAATACAACCGCAAATAATAATACTGCTGTTGGATATCAATCTTTGCTTGCAAATACAACTGGAACTGCAAACGTAGGTGTAGGAAAACATTCGTTACTTTCAAGTACTACTGGAGATTTCAACGTAGCTGTAGGAACAGATTGTTTAGATGCCAATACAGAAGGCGATAATAATACAGCAGTTGGAGACAGAGCGTTGGGTGCAAACACAACTGCAGATAACAACACAGCCGTAGGTGCTCAAGCTTTAATATTAAATACAACTGGAGCTTGCAACACAGCGGTGGGTACATATACTTTAGATGCTAATACTACTGCAAGTAATAATACTGCCTATGGATATGGTTCTATGAGTTCATGTACAACTGGTGGTGATAACGTTGCTATGGGATATCATTCATTGGTACTTAGTACAACTGGAGCGAATAATATTGCTCTAGGTACCAACGCATTATACTCATCAACCACTTCAAGTTATAATGTTGGTATTGGTAAAAATGCGTTATATTCAAACACGACTGGAGCTTCAAACGTAGCTATCGGAGGTCTTGCGTTAGACGCTAATACTACAGCTAGTAATAATACAGCAGTTGGTTATGACTCAATGGGTTCAAACACAACTGGAGCCGAAAACGTAGCTGTCGGAGGATATACTTTAACTAACAACACGACTGGAAACTACAATACTGCTATTGGTTATAGTACGTTAGGTGCTAACACAACTGCACATAACAACACAGGTTGTGGTTTCAGAGCTTTAGGTAGCAACACAACTGGTGGTTCACAAGTCGCTGTAGGTTTTAACGCTTTAAGATTAAACACAACTGGAAATAACAACACCGCCACAGGTTATAGTGCTCTGTATGAGACTACAACTGGTGGTAATAATACTGCTGTTGGTCATGAAGCACTTCTAAATAACACAACTGGCGGTAATAACACAGCTGTAGGTATGTATGCTTTAAAGCAAGTAACAACAGGTAGTGGTAATACTGCTTTTGGTTATAACGCTGGTAGATCTAGAACAACCGCAAATAATATGACTGCTGTTGGATATGCTTCATTATATAATGCTACAACCGCAGATCAGAACGTTGGTGTTGGTGATAATACTTTATATAGCAATGTTACAAGTGCAAACAACGTAGCAGTAGGAACTAACGCTTTATACTCATGTACTGGTGAGAATAATACAGCGGTGGGTCGCTATGCAAATATGTTACTTACTACGGCAAATGCCAATCAATCATTTGGATACATGGCTGGCTATCATACAACAACTGGTGATGGAAATATAAACCTTGGTGGCTCTCCTTCAACCGCAACTGCAAGTTATGAGATCACATTAGGAACAACCTCTCACAGCACTTTACGTTGTAATGATACATCTATAGGTTCATTATCCGACAGAAGAGATAAGACAGATATTATTGATTTACCAGTAGGACTTAACTTCTTAAATACTTTAAAACCTAGACAGTTTAAGTGGAAAACTAGAGATGGAAATATTAAAGATAATACAGTTAGATGTGGTTTTATCGCTCAAGAATTTCAAGATGCTGAAAAAGATTATAAGTATCTTAAACTTGTATATGATGAGAACCCTAACAGATTAGAAGCAAACGAAGGACATTTGATTCCCGTATTAGTTAAGGCAATCCAAGAATTGTCAGCAAAAGTAACAGCATTGGAGGCTGCATAAAATGAATTTTACAAAAGAAATGATAGCAGACATTTTTAAATTTGCTGGAGATAGCGTCACTCTCATAAATCGTGATGCAAATTTCGCTGCTTATGTTACAAGAACAGGATCAGGTGAAACTGAGGATACTTGGAAAGCAAGGATTAAAAGAAACGTAGATCACCTTGAAATTATCAAAGGCTACAAAGATGAAGATGGTAAGTCTGTATGGACAACAGAAGATTTTACAGCTATAGATAAAGCAATTGTTGACGGTAAGAAAGTCTACGGAGGCTAAATAAATGGCATTAACAAAGGTTAAAAACCTCGGTCTAGGTACTACTGACGCACAGAGTAATGTATTAGTAGGTGACAATGCTGGAGACAGCTTTAGTGGTACAGATGCAGAAAATAATACATTAATTGGTAAAGATGCTGGTACGGCAATAACAACTGGAGATGAAAATGTAGTTGTTGGAGCTTTAGCTTTAGATGCGAATACTACAGCATCAAGTAATACAGCAATAGGTTATCAATCTTTAACTTCAAATACGACAGGTGCTAGCAATACTGGCATAGGTAGAAGAGCTTTGTTTAAT
>VTLG01016791.1_pt1 | contig 17553 bp, 19 predicted proteins | sample 4694571 | NCBI WGS metagenome assembly VTLG01 (sample SAMN12604809, study PRJNA352737) | marine metagenome | biome: ENVO:00000447; feature: ENVO:00000209|ENVO:00000569|ENVO:01000036; material: ENVO:00002151; isolation source: viral sequences binned using virsorter ... | reverse complement strand
TAAAGAGCTTCCATAAAATGCACCACTTGCTGGACCCATAAAATATGAAGTTCCTACTTGAGTTAAAAATGTAGGAATAGTTTGAGCTAGTTGATCAACCCATTTTCCTTCTATTTCAATATCATCTAATTTGTAGTATTTATCATAAAATTTTTTTTGATCATTTATCCAACTAGAAATTTTGTCTTCAGATACAATCCTTTCTTGTTCTTTTCCAGACCTTTGAGTATATAAACCATTAGGCCCAAGCTCCGTATTTATAAATCCTTCTTTTTTAAGTATAGGATTAATAATTGCTGGAGTTAAAAATGGCGTAACTGTTTTTTTATAGTTTTCTAAAAAATCATATGCTTTTTTATATTCTTGATGATTGGGATCGTCTGTGTTTAAATTATAATCTCCCATCTTGTACCCATAAGGACTTGTAGTAAAAGTCTCGTAGTATGATTGAGGTATCTCAAAAGCTAAATTTTTAGGCAATTCTAGTAAGCCTTTACCGAATGCTTTTAATGTGCTTTTATCTGGAAGTTCATCCCAAAATGATTTTTCTTTTTTTTCTGACATTATTTTACTGACTCTTGCTGTGATTTAACATAACCAAACCAGCTGTCTTTTAAACTTTTTAATGCTTTTAAAAAGAATCCTTCTTCTTTATCTTCAACCACACTAGTTTTTTTAATTGAATCTATTTGCTTAACTAGCATAGGGTCTAAATTCAGAAGTTCCATTGTTGCTCTGTCTATCTTCTTTTCATCATTATTTTTTACTGCTCTTTCTAACATACTCATATATATTTTTATTTCATCTTGTCTCTTATTATATTGAGTTGCAGTTTCTGATTTTGTTTTAGAAAATAAACCATTAACAACACTGTAATCTAGTTTCATATTTGGTTCTTTAGGTTTGTACATTTTTTTCAATTCTTCTATTTTAGCTTTACTTAAATAAACACTACCACTTTCTAAATCTTTAAAAAGTATATTTGATTTCATATAGTCTGGAAGATTTGCAACATCAATCCTATAAGGTCTATCTACTGTTTCTTTTGTGTAATCAGTTTCTTTTTCTTTTTCTTTTTTCTCTAAAATTCCCTTAATCGGATCGTACTCTATATCACTCATTTTATCTGCATATTTTGATTTTAATTGATTCATACTTGTTGTACTTAAATAAATACTATCTCCGGGTGTGTTTGCAATCATAGGGTCTTTTAAATATATAGGGTTTAGCATTGTTTTATCAATAAGATTATGTCTTGTAGTTGAAGGCTTTGATAAATCTGTAACTGGTTTATCTTTTTCTTTTAATTTTTTTAATGCAGAAGGCAAATAGCTTTCAGCTAAGTCGCTATCAGTTTTTTTAAGATTTACGTTTTGTCTTACAGAATCCAACATTGCTTCTCTTGTTGGTTTATCAGCATTTTTATAAGAAGGAGTTTGTATTAGTATGTTTGTATATATTCTAAAATCTTTACTAGCTTTAGGTTCGTTTTTAATTAATTGTTGAATATTTTCAACGTGCTTCATTCCAGCTTTTGGACTTAGCGAAAGTTGTTTTTGGTTTAGTTTATTTGCATCAACATAAGCCTTGACTTCTCTTGGCAACTGAGGATCGTCAAAATCTACCCCTAAAATTGATTCTATTGTAGATTTGTATTCCATTATCCAACTCTCCCCCAGCTGTCTTGGTTAAACAACTGTTTTAAATCTTCCATATTGAATTTTTGCAATGTTGCAAAAAATGATTCCATAGGATTGATAGTTTTCATAGCAAGGTTAGCATCAGCTTGACCAGTAATACTCCTAATTCTATCTGCTCTTCTTAAATTATAATCATCTACAACTTTTTCTTGTCCCATTTTATATTCTTCGTTCATAAGAGCAATTTTCCTTGCAGTTTCAGCAATTTGACCTTGTGTTTTTGCATCAAGTCTACTTTTTACTTCAGTTGCAATTATTGAATTTTCTAAACCTTGCCTAATTATATTTCCAGATTGTTGTGTTCTAGCTCTGTCTGACATTGCAACTATAGGTTGAATCGCTTGAGATTTGATTTGACTTAAATTATCCATACCATACATTGACCTACGCTGTGCTTTTTCTAAATAAGCTAATTCTTCTGGAGATTGATATTTGGCATTTTTAATTGCTAAATTTCTAGCTCGACTAGCTTTTTGCTTTTGAAATTCTGATGATATTAAATTAAGTCCTAAATTAGCAAAAAAAGCTCCTACCATTATATTTCCTCCTTCATTCCTCTTGGTAATTCTTGGTCTATATTTTGATTTAAAATTTCTTGTATTCTGGCTTCCCAAATTTGTAAATGTTTATCTGATATTGCTGGGTCTGTCATTGCAGTTGCTACATATATAGCGTAATCGCAAAGAGCAATATGATGATCGTTGTCAATTACTGGACCTTTAATTCTATAATGTTTAATTATACCAGTTCTAACAAAGTAAGTATTAGATAGAGATTGACTAGACCATTCTCCTCCTCCTTGATATAATTGAAAGGTAACGTCTTTTTGATCGTTAGTAAGTGCAAAATTAAAATTTACAGATTGAGATAAATCTAATGGGTCTGAATCATCTAAATCAGCAGTTGTGTTTACAGTTATGTTTTGTAAAGTGTTTATACCACCTCCCTCATAATACTTAACATCTAAGCCATTTATTTGATCCCCCATTGTTGTGTCAAGATAAACCCAATCATTCCCAGCACCATTTAATGCTGGGGCAAGTAAAACTGTTTTTGATATATTGTCTGTATTTTGAAGATTTGCTCTATAATAGATGTCTGCACTTCCACTTTTAGGGATTTTGTCAAATACAATAAAACCGTTTCCTAAAGTATAGTAATTAGGTTCTCCTTCTTCTACAGTCATAGGACCAGTTGAGTTTGCATTAAAAGTCCATTGGTCTCTTTCTATATGAGGTATTTCATCTCCATTAATATGAACAGATATAGCACTTTTAAAAGTAGAGGGCAACTTGAAAGCATTTAACTTTACATTGTCTCTAAATAAAATAGTGTGATGCTGTTTAAACAAACTACATCTGTTCGCAAGTAAAACTTCTGCTTCTTTTAATAGTGGTATGTAGTTGTCATAATCTTCAAACAACTTACACCTTGTTTCTAATTGTGTCCACGATTGATCCATTTATCCCCCTAATGCTGTAACTCTTTTTTTTAAATTCTCTATTTCTAACTTCATTTCTGTAATTAGTATTTCAATTCGTCTTGTTGATTCGCCTACAATTTTATTTTTTGGTTTTCTTGATATGCTACCCGACTTCAAGCTCAATATCCTTTATTTGTAATTCTGTTGCTGTGCTGTTTGTTGTTTCAAACAATATCTCAACACCTTTTGCCCTTTTGCCAACTCTAACATTTCTTTGATTTCCACTCCCACTTACATCTCTCGTTAAGTCATAAGTATTATAAGCATCTGTTGTTCCGTGATCTTCAGAACTTCTATCAAATTTAAACTTCACTTGAACTGGCTCACTGGTAGAACAGTGAAAATTTAACTTTCTAATTAATATTTTTTCTTTTCCTTCTGCTAAAGTCACATATCCAGTTTTTAAAAATACTCTTGGATCGCCATTTGTGAAATTTCCACCATCAAATTCTCTAAATTTAGTATTTAAATTATTTGCAGAAATCATATTCATATAAACCTTACTGTCATTCCTTACAACAAATGAGTGTATTTTCCCCTCTTGATTACCTTTACTGCCACTTGTGTGCTTTGTAGATGTTTCATAACTAAAGCTATCACTCATATAATCATACCATATTAATTTTTGTTGCTGAAACGCTTTTAAATCCATAATTCTAACTTTATAAGGATTGCCCGGTAATCTAACTAAAAGTCTTTCTTTGTTGTTGTCTATATCAACTACAACATCACCTTCAGTAACACTACCAGTCTGACTTACAGTTTCAGTCAATGTAGCTGTTGCTGTTTGATATTTATCTCTCCACTGCTCTGAAATGCTAATAAATTCAAAGTTAGGAGTAATATAATATAAATTATCTTTACCAGCAAAAAACACACCATTTTTCCATTTTTTTATACTTCTTGGATTCTCACAACCTAAATTTGGTTCTGACTCTATAAGACTCCATCCAGTAGGGTCTGTTGTTGGAATGCTTAGTCTAAAAATTCCTCTTTCAGCAAACACTACTAAGTCAGCCATTAAACCAGCAACTCCAACGATTGCTCCACCTTGCAAATCATTTAAACGTATGTAGTTAGATATAGGCATAACGTCTGGTTGTTGTAGCTCACTATATATAACCATATCATCATAAATATCACTTTCTCCTACTGAGTCAAATAATTTAACATTACATCCAAATGTTCTACCATTTACAGTGTCAGATACTTTATATCTAGTGTCTAAAGATTCCACTCCAGCTAAAGGATGAACATTTAAATCCCCAAATCCAGAATCAACAACTGTTAATATATGGTTGTTACCGACTTTGGTCCAAGATGCATCTGTTCCAGAGATTGATCTATTTTTAGATTCTGCTTGAGTTAAATTTACAAACCCACTATTTCCAGAATTTCTAAAAACATCGTCAGTATTAGCAGAAACAAAAAAATTAGCTCCATCAATCATAGCTCTATTTCCAACTACACTGTCTGGTTGTAGTCCAGTATTATTAACTGCCCATAAAGATTGATGAGTCCAAGCCTTTGTTCCAGCTCTTTTTACTTGAGATATAATAACGTCATCCACTTTTACAGAACCATTTACAGTATGGCTTTCAGTAGAAGATGCTTTTGCTCCAACTCTTCCAGTAACAAACATTCTAAATGCAGTACAGTTACTTGGTATTCTGAATAATCTTTCTAAGGTGTAAGTGTCGGTATCAGTACCGATACTATAATTAGTTTGTTCTGTAGATTGTGTCATAATAGTGCTACCAGCACCTCCTCCAGTAAAATCTTGCATTTTAAAACTTACTTTTGTTTTTCCTTCCTCAGTACCATTACCACCACTGGTCGTTAAAGAACCACTAGCCTTAAAATAAAACAATTCTCCTCCATTAAACCCAGAATAGATGTCGTCACTTTGAAAACAATCAAAATCATTATACACATAAACAATACTAGGAGCAACTGCACTCTTACTACCACTAGAGTATTCTCCACTACCAACACTCCCAGATTGTAATGTTAATCCAGTGCTAGAAGAAAAAGTTCCCCAAGTGGAAGACCCTCTTGCAGACAAATATCCAGAATTAGTCCAATTGTCAGACATTACGACCCAGCCTCTACTTTCATCAAATCTATCATTATAAGTATCATCATCTAACAATAAAAATCTTTTTCCAACCTCGTTAATATGTCTTAAACTTTTTGCTTGAGCATTGCTAAGAGTTCTCCAACTGGTGCAAGTTTTAGTTTGGTCTATTGCTCCATATGATGTTGAAGGTGTTTCCATATCCATAAAAATATCACCTTCTTCAGCACTAACAGCAGAAGTTCCCATATAACTATAAATACCAAAACTGCCACTTAAATTTGTGTAATTGGTTGCTGGGTAACTTGTGGTAAAATCATCTGTGTCCCAAGCACTAAACAGACTTCTGCCTTTGTAACCAAGCCTTGTATTTATCCACTGATTTTCAACACCAGCTGTTGTATTTATTCCTTTAACATAATAATAAGCACCATCTTCTGGGTACTCTCCGTCAGTTATTGCTCTGTAAATACTTAGTCCAGTAAGTCTTGGATTGTATGCTGTTTCATCAAACTTTAATTCAAATGTAATAGTATTTGTATTATCTCCACTAAAACTAATAGGTCCTACTGTGTTATTAATAAATAATCCTTCTTGCACTCCATCAAAAACTGGTGCTATTTTATAATGAACATTTTTAGAACTTGTTGTAAAGGGTAAAGTTCCTCCATCTAAAGACGTAACATTGCTAATAGTCAAATTATCTATTCTTGGGTAATTTATAGGATCATAATGAAAAGCATCAAAACTGTATCCTACTCCACTTGTAAATGTAGCTGATGTTGCACCATTGCTTATTCCATTAGGATTTAAAGTGCAGTCGTCAGTAAATCCAGCAGTTAAAGTTATATTTGTAGGAGTTACACTATCGTAAACAGTCTGTCTTATATAAATACCTCCATCCAGAGATAAAGAATTTTCAGAATCAACATTTGCTATTACAGTCAAGCCTCCGTTGTGTCCATTTTTATGTTCAATTGCTGTTTTAAATTCAGTAGCCATTTGAGATGCAGTCATATCAACACCACTAGAAGATTCATTTACTACTATAATTTCTCCACCAGTATCACTACCAGCAATAAAATCTGTATCAGCAGTTGCATTTGAAGTGTTAGAACCGGCTTCTGTTATAGCCGTATTTCCATTTGTTCCTTTTATAGATTGCCTCATTGCAACTTTTCCACTAGCAGTTGCTCCTCCGTAGTTAACATCAATTAAACCATTATGACCGTTAGTGTGAGTGAGAGCTATAGCAAACTCAGTGGCCACGTCAGCTACATCTGATACACTACTAATGTTTACATAAGTGTATGTTCCATCAGTTTGACCAGTAGTTTTTGTGCCATCACTTTCAAAAAAATAAGTTATAGTTAAAAGAGACCCATCTGCTTTTCTGCCTCTTATTGTAATTCTATATGCATCTAGAGTTGTGCTAGTGGCTGTCCAACTTGCTACTGATGATCCAACAACTGCACCAGTAAATACATAGTCTACGCTATGACTATCTACTGCCTTATATGTTTTTGATAATCCTTCGTAATCAATCAATGTAATCGTTTCATCTTCATCCAGTTCTGCACTGAATTGCCAATGAACTTTAGATTCCCCTTGATTAAAAAAATTTCTATCAATTTTTTGATAAACACCTACATTATGGTTTATGCCCTTAGCAAACCTTACAGCACTGCCATAGTTGTATAAAAAAATTCTTTCTGGAGAGTTTGTTGTGAGTGCTTCTAAATCTACATTATTTGAAAAATTTTCATCTAATCTAAATATTTGTTTTGATGCATCGAAATCATATCCAAACCAATATAAAGTTTGAGACACTGGTTCTATCCACCAAATCCAATCTAAACTTTTTCTACCAGAAACTTCAACAGCAGAACCAAAACCATTTCTAAGTGTTAAAGCACCATCATTTAGGTTATGTAAGTTCTCCATATGAACAAAACCTACCCTTACTAACTTAGGGTCTGATTGGCTGTTATAGCCTATGTTTATTGGATATTTTATTCTTATCAATGTTTTACCTTTTTATTTATAAAAGTGGGGGGAGTGATTCTAGGATTTCTCCAGTGAAATATCACCCCCACCCTTATTAACTTACGATTAACTTACGGTTTAAGCGTAATCAGACGGTCCACCACCCAGAACACCTTGCATTCTAGGATTAGTACATACTAGCTGACCCATCCAGAATAATCTAGACTGCATATTGTCTGAACCCTCTAATCTTTTAAAGTCCTCAAAAGTAAAGTTTCTATCTCTGTGAACTTTAAAATCCAAGTAGTCAGTATTTAAGAAATACATTTGACCAGCTGGAACGTGAGAGTCAACAACTACTGTAGCACCCTTGAACCTTAATGAATCAAACCCAGCATTAGCAATGTCATCGCTACCAGCAAATCTTTTGTTTGCTTGTAATGATGTTTCATATGCATCATAAATTGCTTGAGTTGTGATTATAAGGTCTGGTTGATCATTATCTACAGTCAATGCACCATACATTCTAGTCATTGCTTTAGATATGTTTGCCACACCAGCACTTAATGTTACTAGCTCTGACCAAGTACAATCTGCTGTAGATGTAGCATCATCGTCAATACCACCAGATAAATTAAATGTACCTAGTTTAGCATTCCACCAAGAATTAGAATCAGAGTTGATTCCACCTAGTGTACGATTATACCCAACTATAGCACCATCAATATTACCCGGAAAGTGATGAGTATCTGTATCTGGCATTGTTTCAATTAAAGCAACACCAGCATCAACTGATGTATAGTCTGCACTTGCGATTGTACCACCACCAGATATTGCTGTAATAGCATTTGAATCTAGTGTACCATCATTATCAAACATAGAATCGCCAAACATATCTTTGAACTTTTTCTCTGCTTGTTTTAATTTTGATTTCATTAAAGAAATCACTTGTGAAGAACCTTTGTTTACTAGTTCTTCTGAACCCGGAATTTTTAATCCAACATATCCAGTTGCCCAATCCCAAGTAGCTTTTTGCATAGTTTCTTCTGATGCAGTTGCAGTGTTTCCACCATCATCTATCCAACCAGATGTACTGCCAGATAACTTTGCATATTCTACTGGGGTTACTATATTCTTACCTCCGTCTAACAATTCAGCATTTTTCAATAACTTTAAGCAGAGGACGTTAGAATTATAGATATTGTCAACCAATACTGGAATAAACTTTTCACGAGTAATTGCACTTACTGAAGTTGATAAAGCCATTTTTTACTCCTTATTGACTATTCGTCAAAGTATTGTTTAAGGTCTTCGTCATACGGGTTTATGTCTTTCCAAGATGTGAACTTTTTAGGAGTTATAGTTTCCCTTGCTCCCACCTCAGAACGATCTACCACAATATTAGAATTCCTACTATTATTCTTGTCAAGTTTTTTATAGTGGCCCAATTCTTCTTGAAGATAATCAAATGAATATTCTCTTAACATATTAGACAAGCTAACATTGCCGTTACTGTCACGATACCTTTCAGAGTTCTTCTCTGAGAAGTCAAGAAAGTTCATAACCTTATCCGGTGTTCCCAATAAATCTGGATACTTACCTTCTAGGCCAGACAATTCTTGTTCTAAATTATCGGTTCGCTGATCAATTATTCGACTATTCTCAGCTTCCTCTAATTTGTTAAGCCTTTCTTCATATGGATTATTTTCAACTTGTTCAACAGTTTCTTCTGGTTCAATAAAATTACTATTTAAACCATAAGAATCAAACTCCTTATCATTATCAAAGTAATCTTTAATGTGACTTTGAAGTTCTTTGTCTTCGTTGAACTTTTTCAAGAATTTTCCCACTCCAGCGATTTGTTGAGCTTTTTCTGTGTTAGACTTTTGCCAATCATTACGATTATCAGAGTCTTTTTTCCACTGTTCTACGTCAGAAATAGAATATTCCTTACCATCTATTTCAAATCCGTATGTTTGCTCATTATCACTGCTACCCTCTGGATTTGTTGCTCTTGAATCTGCTTCATTCGATGCTTTCACATCTGTAACAGAATTTTCTTGAGTCGCTTCCTTTGGTGTTTCTTCAGACGTTGTAGTCTGTTCTTGTCCCTCTAATGAACCAAGCTCTTCTTGAGAAAGCTCGACATTATTATAGGACTCCTTACTATTCGACATAGAGTCTCCTTATTTTTGAGTTGCTCTTATATAAAAATTTATCTTACTATTGGCAAAGGACTACCATCTCTAGTAGTCTCTGTCACTGAGTACACTTGACCACCAAAGCTAAAATTTTCTGCTCTTCCAATTGCTGGACTTGCTCCCGTTGAAGTTATATGACTTTTCCATATTGTTGGAGTCATACCTCTATCAGTTGAAGAATATCTATTTCTTCCAACTGTTACTCTTGTTGCACTATAAGTAAGTCCCGGCTTCCTAGACTTTCCTTCTGATTTTTGGTATTGCTCTGCTAAAGCATATCCAGTCATATCATTTCCACCAGACCTTGTTTGGCCTTTAGGTGCTTGTCTTTCCCCACCAGCTATTTTTCTTAATTTGTCTTTCTTTTCGCTCATTACAGCTCCTCTGTTTTTTTGCTTAAATTACTTAATTTATATCTTTTTGCTTGTTCTACAATTTTCTGGTCTTTTGAATGAAAAGCACTATCAATGCACTTTTTGTTTACTTTTCCAAACCCATTAACTTTACAATATTCTATTAATCGCATTACGGTCTATACCTCTTTGGTCTTGGCTGTGATGGTTGCTTTCCAGTTTCTTGCTCTTCTTCTTGTGTTCCTTGTGCCATTAACTGCTGAACCAGCATAGCATCTTCAATTTCTTGTGGGTCTGTGGAACTTTGCATTATCTCTGCTTGTTGTTGCTGTTGTTCCATTTGCATTCGTTTTTGCTCCATTATCTCTTCAAGTATCTCTTTAGAAATATCTTTTTGAGTCCATCTCCAGAATTGTTCTGCATTTAGTAGTCCCATCTGAACTAAATCTAACGCTTGATCAAAACGACTTGCACGAGACTCTGGCATACTTGATCCGGGAACGTATTTAAAATCCATATCATCGTCAATTAAATAAGGAGTCACTTCATAAAACTCATACATACTTTCTTCTTGAGAATATGTTCTTACATTTATATTTTCAGCATAATTATTTTTAAGCATAGATAAAGTATATTTATATAAGTTTATAATAGCATCTTGACCGACCTCTCTTTCTTTAGTACGAATAACTTGCTGAGATGCTTCTTGTAATTGAGCAATTGCTCTACTTGCTGTCACCCCACTAGGGTTACGACCTTGTGTTATGTCGTGTACACCACTAACAGTATCTGCTAGTTGAATTAAACTTTGAGCCATTGGCAGACTAGAAGATGATATATTCCCAGCTGGTAATCTGTTTACGACTTCGTGTGGTCCATTAGTATAAAATACTTGGCCCGGTTTGTCAGTAGGCCTATTGCCCGGTGTTTTCATCATACTCTTAGGCATAACCACAGAAGGATTACCGTGATAGATTAAATTATCCATCGCTTGGGATAATGTAATAGAAGAGCCAACTGCCAATGACTCTATAACTTCTGGCTCACCTTTACCCCAAATAGTATGAGCCGATTTATAATTTTGAAACATTACTAAAGGTATAAAAGGGTAAGGCGATTTTTCTCTTTGAAGTAAAACTGGCCCACACCAAGTTGCTAAATATAGCTCTCCTTGTTCATAATACCAAGCCTCTTTTAATAATGCTTGTCCTTCTCCATAGCCTTCAGCAGTTTCTGAATCTGACCTAACTGGCGAATGAGTTGTTGCTTCTGGCCTATTTGTTTTGTCTGTAGCATATCTGTCAACGTGCTTTACGAAAGACCTATACTCATTCATCTTGCCTTCGCTTTTTACAAATTTTCCATTATCATATCTTTCTTTAATTTCACTTATGTATGTTGGGGTTGCAAATATAATACAACTAGAGTTTTCTATTGTTGTAGCTAAAGGATCAAAAAACACAGTAAATGGGTCTGGTATAGTAAAATCAATTTTGTTTTTATGCATTGAACATTTCAAAAACCCATTTCCATATATCAAACCATCTCTCTTCATACCAGCAACAGCTCTAGATACTTTTCTTTTTTCCATTTCAGACTCAACAGCTTCTTGTGCTATTCTAGCAGTCTGAACTTGCTCTTGCCTCTTAGGCATTATATCTACTTTAGGATTACGATCTGTAAGTATAGAATACATAGTTTCAACAACAGAATGGACTATATTAGGCTCAATTCTTGACTTATACTTAGGTAAGTTAAATGGTTTTAAAAACTGTCCAGAATAAAGCTCTTCGTTCCTTCTCCATCTGGGAACTTTAATTTTTTTAGCATCTTTTGCAGACTGAAATTTGTTCTCTAGCTTTTTTATTAAACTAAATTCTTCTACGCTTGGAGCATAACCAGCTTGTACTTCTAAAGGTTCTCCAGTATCTGGGTATTCTTTCCTAGCCATTATTATTCACCTTTACGTTTAGTGTTGTATTTTTTACCCTTCCAGATAAATGTTGCATCTTTTCCATAATTGTCTCTAATAAATTTAAAAGCATCATTAAAAGATTTTTCATCTCCAGCTAACTTTAAACCCGTTTTTCTTTCTTTCTTCCATATGTCCCAAGTGCTTTCATCAATTTTCATATCAGCAGAGCTAGGATCAGCAATTTTTCTTACCAGCATTTCTTTAGTTCTGTACATTTTTTGAGGTTTTGGTTCTTTTTTTCTTAATTCCTTATATATTTTCATATTTTTCCTTTAAGTTAACTCGCTTACAGTTTTGCCTTTTTCCCACATTTTACAACTCCAGTACCTAGCTTTAGTTTTAGGTCCGGGATTATCACAGTTATGTCTAGCTCTAAAATTTTTCCTAGCATTGTCATCATCTCTTCTTATCTCCATATTAGGATCACCAAACATAACTTTCTTAGTCTTTCCACCGTCATTAACAAAGACTTTAAATTTTTTTCTACCATATCCGGGTTCACCTTGAGATATTCTAGATGGTTTATTTAACTTAACATCAGCTATTTTTTTTATTTTACTTTTTCTATTAGACATTTTTAGCTATTTCTTTTAAAATGCTTTTTTTATCAATTGGTTTTAATGTAGGATGCTTTTTATCTGAATGCTCTGCTCCAGCCATTAATGTTCCATTAGGATGTTTATGCATAGGCCCTACATATGTATTCATTGGCCCTAATCCACATCCTTCAAAGTCTTCTACACCTTCACAAACATATTCTCCACCTTTTGTTTCCATTTTTATTTTGATGTACTTTTCGGACTCTCTCACTCTATCTTGTGACATTACCCTCCTCCTTGACCACCACCAATTTCTCCAGATGGAGGATTAGGTGCTTGATTTGAAACATAGCTTCTAGAATAATTTATTTTCTTATAAATTTTATTTTTATTTTTCTTTTTCTTTTTTTTGTATATTTTATTCATTATTTATAATGCCTTTGATATATTTTTTAATCTTTTGTCTATCACTATTCTAGCAAGTTTGTTGAATCTATCTTGGCTTATTTCTTTTGGTTTTCCACCACTAAACCAATAACCTTGATCTTTAGTACCACCTTTTTTAATAAAACTTAAGGTTGTATAATATTTATCACCTTGTTTAAACAACTGTCTTTCAGTTCCTAAACCAGCTGGACCATATGTTGTTCTTGATGTTTTATCTGTCACTCTACCTTTTCCGGGATATTCTTGGAAGTGAGGTCGTTTTGCTACACTAAAATCAAATTTTCCCTCATCTTCTAATTTTTGTTCAGCAGTTTTTATTACCTTATGGGTTTCTGTTCTTAATCCAAGAGGACCAGCTTTATATGTTTCTCTATCTTGAGGCTCATTATAAGACCACCAATCACCATCTTCTTTATATGCAGTTGGATCGTGATGCCATTTTACCCCATCTTCTCCCTTACCACCAGCACCATACAAAAAAGTATTTACCTTAGATAAATCAATTTTCCGTAACCTATCTGTAAGCTCTTTTGGAAGATTGCCATTTCCAATATTTACCATATCTTCACGAGATGCTTGAAATTTAGTACCATCTGGTAGGACAAACACATCTGTTCTGCCTTCTACCCACGGTGATTTATCATTGTCTATATAACCGTTAAATACTTTATTACTTTTAGGATTCCGTGCTTGAGACCCATATACATCAATTAGTTGTCTTAGCATACCCTTTTGTAACTTTTTTCCACTTACAGCCATTTTTTTCTCCTAATTAAAATTCATAGTAAAACTACCTCTTTGAGGCTCTGCCGTTAACTCTTTATATTTTCTTTGGTCAGCAGTTAACTTTTTAACTTTTGTTTTAACTGGTGCTTGGATATGAGTTAAAGCATATCTCAAGGCATCCACACAGTGGTCTTCTAGAGTAGTATCTAGGTCCTCTGGCCTTCTTTCATCGCAAATTTGTTCTGGAATAGTCCTTGCTAAGTTTGGACAAGTTCCATTTATTATAAAAAAATTTGGCTGAGAGTTTTCATTATGATGCATCATTTGTGCTAAATTTCTCCAGCCATTTACTCTATCATTGTTAGCTGGTTGTAAATTAGGCACTAATGGGTTTCCCATATCTCCCATCAAAGCATTCGCTATACTCCTATCAGACCATATCTGACTAGAAGGATTCTTCCAAGACATTGGGTTTCGAGTCCACATCGAAGGATCGCCTAAAGACATTACAATATCGTCCTCAGTCAACTCTCTTATCATCTCACCCCACTCCATTGGATGCTTTTCAGTACCATATAACTCTCTATAACAAAAAACTCTATTCTCTGGCGTTACTTCAATCCATATTGCACAAAACGGTGCAGAATAACCCCAGTCTATACCAATATATCTAAAATTATTTTCATCGCCAAATCCTAGCGATTCTGCCTTTTCATCGGAAATTATATGCTTAGCTGGATGAAACTCTTTAAAATATTGTCCAGCAAACACATCCCAATCTCCATTTCTCCAAGCACTTTTTAAAGGCTCTGGTAAACTTTCTAAAAAATTTACATAATCTGGATCAGAGTTCTTCAAGGTAGGATTATCATCAATTGTTGCTGGGATATAAATACGATATCTTTTACTTACCTTACCCCGATGAGCGACCCCACTTTTTTTTTGACCGATTCCGAATCTTGCTTTCAACCAGTTGTGACCACTTCCTCCGGGATTGGCTGTCAAGAATATCTGAGGCTTAACATCTGTTGTGCTCCTCACAGAAGATATCAATTTAAGGTAATCTTCCTCTCTCGGTATCTGCCCTACCTCTTCTATTAATAATCTGTTGATGTTCCATCCTTGAAACTGCTGGAATGCATCTCTATCCTTCAAGTGTCCAGTATATATCTTTGCTCCACTTGGAAAATGAAATACTGCTGGTTTACCAGTAACTTTAGCAGTGGTATATAATTGACTGGCTCTATCTATCCAGTTCCTAAGGTCAGAATGATTCCTTCTGATGCATAAACCTACAAAATTAGGATTCTCCACACCTTTAAGCATCCATACAATTCCAGCATCTGTTTTACCACCACCTCTAGCACCACCATAGAGTATCTCATAAACAGATGTATCTATAGATAATGCAAGTGTCTGTTGACCTTTGTGAGGTTTCCAGATTGATTTCAAAAAGCAATACTCCGTGTTATTTTCGTGTTTATCACGGCTTTATTCTGTTTCTGGCTTTTTCTGTTCTGGTAAATAGACAAAGCCTAAATTCTCGTTATTCTCAACCTTTAATTCGCTACTCTTCAATGATGGTATTAGTCTTTCTATTACTAGTTTAGCACAAGTCATTGCATCTTTATGTTGGGCTTGAGTTCCTAATGTTCCAGCTATTTTGAAGATATTTTCAATTAAGGTTTCACCTTTTGGATTGGCTCTAAATTCATCAACTATTGCATTCCCTTTTGGTCTGCCTTTTGGATTCCCAGATTGACCAGCTTTCCATTTACCATCCTTGTGTCTCTTCGGCTGATCTTCGGTCTGTTCTATTTTCTCCTCAATAACTGCATCTTCTGGATTAATTCCATTCTTTACTATCTCTGACATATTAGTTTATATCCTCGTTTTTCTCATCTGTTAGTGTGTCTATGTATTCTTCATATTCATTATAGTTATAAGATGATGTATAGTTTGGAGGTGTATCAGCAGTTCTATCTTCATCGCTTATTTGAGGGGGTTGTGTAATATCACTAACTGCATTGCTGTATATGTTAGTTCCCATTTTTGAGCCTATAATTGTAATAATAACTCCCATCATTACTCCAAGTATTAAATAGATTGATTCTATCATAGCCAATTTTAATCTATATTACAAATTAAATGATAGGTAATTATTGTGACCTTTATCACTTTTTCTGGTCGGTGTAAAAAAAAATAAAAAAAATACTTGCATCATATTACTTTAAGTGTTTAACTTGTTTCAAGTTCAAATTAACAAATTGGAGATTTAAAATAAAATGAAAACAATAAATGAAAATAAAATATGTGACACACACAAATGTAACAACTATGTTGAGTTAGGGTTGCCTTCAACTGAAACAAAATGCCCAGACCACAGAGTTATTGAAAAGCAAGTTGACCCATATAGCACTGATTTGCTTTTGCCTTTATCGCATAAGGAATGGGACGAAATGAGATATGGTGGTTATGGAGAGATATATGAAGTTTGGTCTAGAACAGAATATACTAGTCTAGCTAAATTGTCTACTGACATCAACTTCTTCGGCTATCAATCAAATTTCCCAGTTGTTGTTGTTTTAATTCGTCAGAAAAAAACTCATTTACTAGACAGAATGCTACACAAAACACTAGATTACTTGAAAGGGGAACACAACGGCAATATCTATTGTCCAGATGAAAGAGGTGATATTGTGAGTAGCATAATAGATAAAATCCAGTCAACGAAACACCAGTTCATAAATCTTGATTTTTCTTTATACGATAACCCAGAAAAGTATATCGAAGAATTAACAGATGGAATAAATAATAAAAATGTATTGACTACAATATCAGAAATGGAGGGAAAATAATATAAAATAAATCCTACTGATGAGGGTGGTCTCATATGAGGTCACCCAGAAACCCTATGGGTCTAGGAAACTTTTCCTAAGTTAAATTGGAGATAAAAATGGAAACAAAAGCAAAAGAGTTAACTCGTACGAGTAGAGAATTAGTGTTAAAAGAATTATTAAAAGCTAGAGAAGAAAAACAAAAAAAACTAGGGTTCATACCTCGAATGCACGAAATGGCTAAAATAGACCAAGAATGTGTTGATGTAACAGATGAAGTGAAAGCAGAATTAGCTAGTGAACACGAAGTAATCACGGCTTTGTATAAGATAGAAATAGATGCTTTGGATGTAAAGATAAGTTGGCTAGAAGATATGATAATAACTAATTCAGTAGATAAGGAGTTGAAATAATGAAATATATAGTATTTGAAAACACAGAAAATTACGAAGACAGCATAGTTTTGATAGCAGATAAAAATATAAAAACTATAGAAAATCCAGATAATAATATTAAAGCTGGATATGGTAATTACAAAATTCACGAACCAAGTGGTGGATTAGTATTTGACAATCTTAGATTATTACGACATTTTTTTGAAGGTGCAAGAGATGTATTTGGAGAAGGTGATAGTTGTTATGGTTCACCAACAGATGATGAAAAAATGAAACGTAAAACTATGACTTGTTTTATTTATGAATTTTTAACTGCAAGTCATATAAAAAGAGAGATGGAATTAGAAGGTGGTTTAAATGTTGGTTTGTATGATGATGCAGATGACCAAGATAGCGAAACTTATAATTCTTACCTACATTATATAAATTCCATAGAAAGAGATTTACATTTAAAAAAAATAGAAAAAGGAGATTCAATGAAACAAGTAACTTTCAAATTAACAAATCCAGAATTACGTGAGCTTTGGCGTATGACAAGTTCAAAAACATTACCATTTTTTAGATTGCTAGAGTGCTGTGATAAAAATAAAACTCACTCTCATTACGAATGTGTAGTTTTTGATGTAGATAAGTTTAGAGATTTTTTAAACAATAAGATAAGTGCTATGGAAACAGAACAAAAAGCATCTGATTATATTGATAGACGAAAAATAGATACACTGGTTGAATTACGAATTGTCTTATCTAAACTTAATGATGCATTAAAAAAACCTAAACTGAATCAATCTCAATTAAATCAATACTGGCTAAAAAACCAGCAATTAAAAAAATACT
>VTLG01013349.1_pt1 | contig 17554 bp, 11 predicted proteins | sample 4694571 | NCBI WGS metagenome assembly VTLG01 (sample SAMN12604809, study PRJNA352737) | marine metagenome | biome: ENVO:00000447; feature: ENVO:00000209|ENVO:00000569|ENVO:01000036; material: ENVO:00002151; isolation source: viral sequences binned using virsorter ... | reverse complement strand
CACTGGTAAGTTTTTTCTTCATACCCTTCATTCTAGCACAGAATGATGCTCTACGTGGATTACCTACTTTTTTGCTTGGTGCTTTTAGATCTGAACCAGGATTATCTGCCTCATAAGACTTCCTACCCTTTTCATTTAAACCACCAGACTTCTTCTTACCTTCTTTCTTTGTCCATGCTGCACCCTCTTGTACATATTCAAAATCATCTCTCCAAGAGTATGATTCTTTCTTACTACTATTACCCCAGTTAGCAGCACCTTTCTTACGGCACTTAACTAATGCACCAGATGCATATGCACTTGGCCATACAGAGTAACGAGACTTAACCTTATGATAACAAGCATCCTTTGTGCCACTACCTTTACCTTTCTTGTCTGATCCTTCACTAATTTCCTCCTTACGTTTTTTCATTGCATTTGCTCTATTAGTGTTTGCTTCTTTCTTTTCAAGTTCAAATACTGCCTTCTCCTGAGATTTTAATTGAGCATCAGTTGCTTCACTTCTAGTTGCTTTTTTCTTCACGCAATTTGGATATCTCTTACCAAACATTGTCTTCATACCTTTCTTCTCATAACCTTTCCAACAAGCTTCACTAACACCAGCACCTTTTGACATAGACGCTTTCAATGCTATATCAGTATAACCACTATCCTTAGCATCCTTCTTTAAAAACTTTCGTGCCTTTTCATTCTCCTTTGCACGTTTCTCTAATGCATTAGTTTCTTCTTTCATTTTCTTTTTATCAGTAGAGACGTAAGTTGGTTTGGCAGCACCAGTCTTTTGTTGTTGACCAGGATCTGCTGCTTTTTTTCTTCTAGATGCAGACTCTCTTTCTGCCTTAGTCATGCTGGCACGTTTAGAAGATGAAACGCACTTAGGTGTTCCTTCACCTGGTTCATCACTAGCACAAGTTCCACCAGTCTTGACGTTAACCCAACCAGGCTTACCATCTTTTGATTTGGAACCTTTAAACCATTTATGTAAGGAGCCTTCTGCTACCTGTACCATTGGTTGACTAGGATCATAATCTTCAATATCAAAACTTATTAATCGAGAACCTGGATATACCTTTTGTATTTGATTAATCACTTCAGTTCTATTAGGTTTCTTCAATTGAGGGAAGAACATTTGCAACATAAAGTTCTGACTTTTCCATCTTAGAAAGACTCTGACAATGTTTCCAACTTTGGATTGAATACGTTGTGCTTCGGTCAATGTAGGATCCTCCCATTGAACTGTTGGTTTAGGAACTACCATCGGTTCTGGTTTAATAATATCAATTACTGTTGCATATAAATTTCCATTAGCATCATGTATATCAACATCTTCATTTAAAGGAACAACAATTTTATCTCCTACATTTATATCATTCTCAGCAAACCAACCTCTATTTACTTCTAATGCAGATAATACATCTCCATCAGAATACACAGGAAGAAGTGTAAATGGTTTTAATTCTTTTATACTTTCAATAGTTCCATCTTCTTTGATGAAGGCAATATCAAGAGGGATCCTAGTATCTTTCATATGGAAAGATTTTGGACCATTCTCTTCAAAAACAAATAACATTCCACTGTCATAGTCTAGACTTTCTCTAAACATCAATCCCAAATTAAACTCTGTTTCATTTCTAGGGATTTCTATATTAAGAGGAAGTCTTACGGATTCTCCCATTCCACCTCCACCGTTTCCACCACCATTGCTGCCACCATTCCCATTAGAGCCACCGTTCCCATTTCCATTTCCGTTACCGTTTCCAGTGCCGTTTGATCCGTTTCCATTCTTTTTACCCTCATCCTTTTCTAACCATCCACCTCTTCCTATATGATATCCACCAGGAATCGGTTTGCACTTCTTATCATCAGTGCAATAATAATATCCACTTTTACACGTTTTCATGTAATTATCGGTATCCTATTTTTTATTTATAATTATAAACCTATAAGACTGATAGGATCAGAAGTAACAGTTGCTATACCTGTGCTCGCTAATTTTACTCTATTACTTTCAAAATTTAACTTGGTAGCATTACCTAATGCAGTTCCATCACTTTGGATACCAACAGCACCACCAGCATTAACTGTACTGAGAAGTCTAGGCATTTGCAGTCTCCAATACTGATAATAAAACTTTTAATGTGCTATTAGCACCTGCCTGTCCAACAACATAATCACTTGTTTCTAATACCAATTTTCCATCCAAAGGAATATATGCATCATTTACAGGAACCTCTGCTCCATTAATAATTTGAGTTGTAGTGCTACTTCTTACATGAGACATAGTAACCGTAGTTCCAGATGCCGCATAATTTGTTATATGTGCATACAAAATAATACCAGTATATCCTGTTGGAGCAGTATATATCGTTTGACTAACTGTAGTAAGTTCTTTTGTAAATGTTTTAAATCTATTAAGTGCTAATGCCATTTTAACTGAGTGCTAGGATAAAGGGTGTCATTTCATTAAATAAACTCTTAGTAAATGATCTTCCACTAATTGTACCAGATTCTTGGTCGATTTGTAAATCATCACCTATTCTAAAGTTACCCGCTTGGTCTGTGCTAGTATAAAGAACTTGACCACCAGATTCGGTCAGAACTTCATTTGCTTGAATTGTTACACCACCACGTTTAGGAGTTGCATCGGTTATGTTGTTCCCTGCACCCACATACTCAAATGTATGGGAACTAGCAATAATTCTACTTGCTTGGAAGAAGAATACCGTAGAACCGACACCAACAGCATTTCGTAAATTAGTAGTAAGTGTTACCGTAGTAACTCCAGATACTACTGGAGTTGAACTATTTATCGTATAATAGGTGTCTTCCATGACTGCGGTTGCAGCACCACCAGATCCTCCACCTCCACTAATAGTTACACTAGGTGTTGCATCATATTGACTTCCACTACTAATAAGAGTAATACTTTCAATTACTTCTCCATCAAGAGTTGCATATGCAGTAGAAGTTTCTCCACTAGGACCGTCTGGATCTTCAAGAGTAACTGTTGGTGTAGAAGTATATCCACTACCTCCATTGGTTACGGTAATAGATTTGACATTCTTATACAATTCATCAAAGTAACAAATCTGTCCATCATAAGGTCTATCAACTTCAATCTTTGCGCTACCAGCACTAGAACCTGATCCAACATAAGTATGACTAACAGTAGAGATACCTAAATTAACAACAAAATTAGTTGTATCAGGGATAGAGTCAACTGTAAAGATAAAAGGTTTTTTGTTAGGATATGTCTTAGTACCAAACTCACATTGGAATCCAATATCAGCAAGAGTAACACCCATTCCTACACTGAATCCATGAGCAGCAGTAGTAGTAATAGTTGCAATACCACTGGTAGCACTATAAGCAACACCACTAATTGTACGAGTAGGAGTGCTGATATTAACAACTGCTTCCTTTTGCGATATTGCTGCTGTGGATGTAACAACACCACTATATTGAAGTTCACTAACTCCTCTTGCAACCAATCCAAAAGTACCAAAACTACAATTACTATTTGCTATATCTGCCTGTCCACCTTTATCTACTTTAATTGCTTCATCATTACAGATAGTAAATATAGAAACTAATTGAGCAAATCCACTATTAGTAACAGCAACACCAACACCACCTTGGTTATACTGAGTAAATGAATCAAGATTTATTGATTTCAATAATCGTGCTTGATTACCATCAACATAAACACCAATTCCTGTGGTAGTATCACTAGTGCAGTTTTGAACATATGGACCTTTCCATTTACCACCTCCCACATTCTCTGCGATCTCAGCAGTAGGGAATCCAACTGCTGCTGCAGGATGAAGGTGATCTCTAAAAGTCATATTTGCAATCTTAGAACCTTTTCTTACACCAAAGATATTATGAAGAGGATTACCTGCACTCACAGTAACAGTTCTTTGATCATCACCACTAACAGCAACAAAAGCAGGAACTTCAATTGGATTATCTTCCTCATACTTACCCGCAAGAACTTTAACTGTGGTTCCTGATGCAGCAGCACCAACTGCTCCTTTAATGGTTAAAAATGCATTATCAATAGATGTTCCATTATTAGTGTCATTACCATCCTTAGCAACATATAAAACATTAGGTGCAGAGTTAATACCTGAAGCAGAAGTATTAAGACTTACACCAGCACCAATATAAATCGTTGAATTGGTAACAGTAACTAAACCAACACTAATTGTATTATTAGTACCGTCAATTTCAACAGAAGATGTACCAATGGTTAGAATACCAGTGATTCTTGTATCACCTTCTACTAGAAGTGCAGTAGTAGCAGATCCAGTCTTTACATTTAATCCACTCCTGAAAGTACTGAATCCAAATGCGTCTTGGTTAACTACATCCTCATAATGAGCAGTTCCCGCAACAGTAATATTACCATCAAAATATGCTACATCATCAGTTGTATTACCAGCACCAACATATAAGTTATATCCAGATCTAGCAGTAGTACCAATACCTACATTTTTAAGGGTGTGAACACCAACATTATTCGATGCCCATGTTCCACCAGCACCAGCAGAACCACCTGCTTTGGGTTCCCATACACTGTATGTTGTATTATATGCTAAAACCCATCCATTAGTTTGAACACCAGCTCCAACATCAACATCCTCTAGATCGGACATAATTCTAGCACCACCACCACCAAAGGTTGCTAATTGCTGCTGAACACGATTGATGAATAATCTATAATGGGATTGTAAATCATCTAACGTTACATACTCTTGATCTAATGGAGTAAGAGGATCAGAATTCTTTACATCAGGAGGAATATTTAAAAGACCTTCTTGAAGAAGTTTATTTTCTTCTTTAAATGCACCAACGTTTTCTTCTAAAGTCTTAACTTGTTTTTCTAAATCACTCTTTACACCTGATAGATTTTTTTCATTTATTTCCGTAACTCTTCTTACAAGATCTTCTACATCTATTGTTTCTACAACTTGTTTCCAATCTTTGGTTAACTTTTCAATATGTTTCTCATTAACATTAAAATCTATTTGAAGATCTTTAACTTTTTTAGAGAAATCTGCTTCAAATAAATCTACTTCACTCTTTAATTCATTAAAGAATGTAGATGTGCTCGTATCTAAATTTTCTTGTATGTCACATATATTTTCTGTTAAATGGTTTTCTACTTCATTAACTTTTTCTGAAAAAGATTCAAGTTTAGTAAAATATTCATTTAATTTTTTATCACTTTCTATCTCACGGTTTCTAAAATCATTTCTATAATTATGAGCAAGAGCTTTGGATTCTTTAACAACAGTTTCAATCTTTGATAGTTGATCTGTTAGAATATTTTTTACTATACCATCTTTATTATTAATATCATCTTGAAGAACAATAACTCCTTCAGAAATAGAATCTATTCTTTTATCTAAAGAAAGAATATCTTGTGCTAAAAGACCTGTTACTTTTTTTACTTCTTTTTCTGCTTTTAATTTAGATTCTATTAAATTATGTTTATAATTATCTGTAAATTTTTGAAAACCTTTTTCTACTTCTTCAATATTCTGTTCGTAGTTTTCACTTATTGATTTAACTGCATCAGATACTTTTTCTTCAACCTTTTTTTCAGTTTCAGTAATTCTACTTTCTGTTTTTAATTCAGTCTCAGCAAAAAACTTTTTATATTCTGGGAGATCCTTTTCTAATAATTTTTTAACTTTGCTATTAATACCTCGAACATCTTCTTTAAGAGAAGAAAGATGCTCCTCATTTAAAGATTCAATATTTGATGTAATATCCGTAACATCTTTTTGAATATCTTTACCTAAACTTTCAAAAGATTGTTTTACATCTTCTTTAAAAACACCGAATCTATTATCAATTCTGGTCTCAGAATCTACAATTAATTTTCTATATGTTGGTACTTCTTCCCCTACAAAATTATTTACTGCTTCTGATAAAGTTTCAAACTCTTCTTTTATTTCTAATACTGAATTGGAATTTAAAGTTTTAACTCTATCTTGTACATCTCTTATAGATTCTTCTACAAATAAAAGATGAGCCATCATGGCATCATCAAGATCTTTCTGACTCGTAAGATCTTTAATACTTTCTCTTATTTGTTCAACACTAGATGATAAAGATTCAACTCTTTCAGCATTTGCCTTAAAAGTATCTACTGACGTTACAAAATCATTTAATGCTTGTATATTATTCAGATTATTTTTAAACGAATCAAAAGCTTCCGAAATTTTCTCCACCTTTTCAGGTTTAGCATTCTTCAACTCCTCCTTTACATTATCAAAGGAAGAATTAGGATTCTTATCGTAAAATTCTGAAGGCTTCTTAAGTGGCACGTATTTTTACCCCATCTATAATTATATTTATTTCAACCCTTTTTGGGAGTTTCGTTTTTAATGAGTTTAGCAAGATCTGCGGTAGATCCAACAAATAATGCATTAGTAACATTAGTTGGTCCTTTACTTACTTGCTCCTCATTAACATCTTTCAGTTTTTTCTGAAGATCAATCAATTTATCAGTTGCATCAGAAACACTTTTGATAAGTTGACCTGCCACTTCATACGCTCTGGGCATTTCACTTTCTTGAGCAATTTCAAGAATGCCATCAATTGCTTCTTGACCTTTTTCTATTATACTATAAAGATTCCCTCGTGTATATTCATAGTCTCTTGTAATATCATCCTTAGTTAATCTATCAGGTTTTTCTCTTTTGATAACTTCTGTTTTTCCTTCTTCAGATTCAGGTGAGATATTAAAGGTTTTATCTAATTTATTTGTCATGAGATAGTACCATCAAATCCAAAGTTATCACCATCTTCAATCAGTGCATTATCATCATATGTAACAGTTGTATCAGTAGCAGAAGTTATTGGATTAATAACTCTAACAGCAGACCCTTTAACATGAGAAGCAGCAAGAGTATTATCTTGTGCTCTTTCGACAATAATAGAATTTGTATTGACCATTGTTATCTTCATTTCTTCTTCATCAATATAGCAATAAGTTGCCTTTGCTGGTTCCGAAGGATCTAAGAAAATATTAGATGTAGAAACAACTTTAATTTCTACTTCTGTAAGATCTACATCTTCGTCTAATGTAGTCGTTATCGGACCACCATAACTCTTGGTCGCTCTTGGAGTAACACTGTATGTAAGATCTCTTTGTGTATTTGTAGTATCTGTACCAGCAAGATAACTGACTCTGGCACTTCTGATAAGATCTTTTGTAGCAGCAGCAGATGGACCAAATAGATATGTTTTAGCAGTAAATCTTAATGTATAAAGAAGAACTCTTCTAGTCTCAAAGTCTCCTTCATAATCATCTTGCATTGTAATATTTTCCAATACAATAGGAATATCTCTTTTCTCTTTAATTGTTTCTACTAATGTAACGGTAACGTTATACGCTGGTTGGAAATATGGAAGTATCTGTTCTGTGATTTGCAATGCATCATCATTCAACTTACACATAATAGCAAGTTCAAATTGCATATTATAAGGAACTGGCATATATGACTTCTGAGTCTCAGTTCCGTCATTAGGATCTTTTACTGTAAACTGTTGAGTTGTAGTTACTTTTCTAGAAGGATCATATGTCAAACCCGTAAATTCAAAAGACATTCTAGGCAAAGTAATTGCCGTTGCTTTATTTAAATCAGGTGTTTGATTTAATCGTGCCAAAAATTTCTGAGTAGGACCATACCCCAAAGGAACTCTTATAACAGAACCCTCTTGCTTGACGGTGATTCCATTAAAAAGAGTACCAAAAGAAATAATGGTTCTTCTCAAAATTTCGTTATAAAAATACTCAAACATTTCTACACTACTGGTATATTGTATTTATACCCAACGAGTTACCGTCAATTCTATCGTGTTATCTTCCATCTCCCATTCCTCTGCAACTTGAAATCCTTGCTTCTTAACAGTGTTATGAATTGTCATTCTAGCATACTGTTGATTTACTTTATCCATAAACCTTTCCACTGGAATAGGTTGATTCCAAGTTTCAAGATCAGCAACTAATTCATACTCTCCTGTATGTGGATTCATCCGAAAACCAACATCTTTTGAAATAGCAAGATCTGCCTCTACTGTCTCATGATTAATACCATGAGCACCAGTAACTCTAAGTTCTTGATCTTCTACTACGGTATATTGTAGAAGTTCTAATGCTTCTTGTAATTCAGGTTTGTTCCTGATTTTCGTTTTTATTGTGCTGAAGTGAGACATGTTCGTTAACGATAGCAGGTTGATAAAATTCAGGTTTAAAAGATCTTGTTTGCAAAACTCCAAGTTTCTTTTCAATAGATTCTGTCAAATCTAAACATTGATTAGATGCAGCGTCCATAACTTCTTCAGTTACAGTGCCATCTTGTCTAATACTAAATTTAATAGTTTGTTGTTTTGGCATTATCACAAAATACAATAATTATATTATAGCACAAATATTTATGGAGTACCAAATGGGTTCTGTTCAGTAAAGTCCATAATGGCATCTGCCTGTGTTTCTATTTCTAGATTATCTGCAAATCCATCATCCGTAGGATCAAGATCAATTAATCTTACAGTGTGACTTGCACCTGATGTTTGTCCTACCAACTTCTCTCCTCTTGTCCATGTTCCACTTACAGATGCTAATTCTATTACATTCGTAGTACCGTTCCATGTTCTCACTCTTGCAGTGGTTCCACTGGTCTCTCCTGTAACAACCTCATTAAACTTGTAATTTCCTGTATTATCAAGAGCAGGATCCTGAATAGTTAGAGTAGGAGCAGTGCTATATCCAAGACCAGCGTTGGTTATATTAATAGCAGTAATTGTACCTGCGGAACTTACAACAGCAGTTGCAGCAGCAGAAACAGTAGTAACACCTGTCTTAAATATTTCATTACTAAATGTTATTGTTGGGTTAGTAGTATATCCAACACCACCCACATAACCGCCAGCACTGGTTAAAGTTACTATACCGATGACATTATCACCAATGACAGAAGTGGCAGCAGCACCGCTTCCTCCACCACCAATAAAGGCAATCTTAGGAGCAACTGTATATCCAGAACCAACGTTCTCTAAATCTACATGCTGAACAGATCTGGTGGCAGGGTTAACGTTATCAGTACACGCCACAATTCCTCCTATTAATCTTACAGTAGCAATACCTGTTACACCACCAGAAGGAGCAGATGATATGGCAACAGTTGGTTGTCCCAAATATCCACCACCCCGATTAGTAATATCAATATATCTAATACCACCATCGGTTACAATACCAGTAATAGCAGTAGCAGTTACACCTGTACCTACAAGAGTAAGAGTTTGAGTTGGTCCAATAAGAGTAGAGACACCACCATCTTCACCAGTTACACCATCATAATCTCCTCCTATTAGACTATCATCAATCTCCTCAACCCCAGTATCAATAACCTCATCCTCATAACGGAATATTTCACATTTAAGAGTATAAACATAAGTCTTCATCAATTGGTAGAAGGGTTTTTCATGCTCTACAAACTTGATTTCAAATAACCTATCACCTAAAGGAAAATATATTAAATCACCTTCCTTAGGACGGGTTGCTAATTGAATATTTTCTTCATTCTTCATTAAAGGTTCAATGTATGTTTCCCATCTTTCTTTCGATATGGTAATACTTAATTCATTAGTTTGTTCAATACCAAACTTAGATAATACAACTGAATTTTCACTATATCCATCAAAAGTATCAAGATATGCTTCTAATGGGTAAGCATCATCAAACTTAGATGCTACTACCTCTTTAATTACTTTATTTTCTTTGATATATTTGCGAGGCATATAATGTATCTCAACACCATACATCCTCAACTGTTCGTTGATTAAATCTTGAACTAAATTCTGTTCAGATCTAGCACCTTGCTGAAAAAATGGATTGAGTGCCATGATCTTAACCTATCATATCTAATGGAGGTAATTCATAAGTGTTGGACATTATTTCTCTAATTCTTGTCAATTCCTTTTCTGCATCATCATAAATCTGTCTTCCATTTAATTCAGTTCCACCAGGAAGTTTTACTCCTGCAAATTTAATTAAATTTTGTCCCCACTGCCTTTTAATTAATGCAACAGTATATGGTTTTAAAAATGAATCATTCCATACCCTAGTATAATCATTAGGATTCATTGCTCTAAAACAATCTAAAATTAAATAATCACCAGCAGTCATAGAACTCCAATCAATATCAATATATAACCTATCTTGTCTTTGATTAAATCTTATTTGTTTTTCTGTTGTTAAAAGGAAATTAATATCTTCAAGATATGTTTTTGTCATCGCATAGGTCAACAATTCAGTTGCTCCCCAATAATAAATGTCATTCAGGAATAACTGATACTTCACACTAAACATATTATTGGTTATAGTGTTAGATCCATCAAAGTGGAATATTTTTGTTATTCCAATAATTTCAGGAGGAATTGCTAGATAATTACTATTTTCTTCATAATCAAATTGTGTTTCAGTACCTGCAATATCAGCAGTAGCACTACTTGTTGTTAATCCAACTACCCCTGTTGAACCTGGTCCTTTACCTCTATCAATATCTCCCTGAGTCACTTTATACTTCATATATGTTTGAGCGACACCATCAAAATGCCTCTCTTGGAAATATTGAATAGCATCATCTACAATATCTTCTATCTGCTCATCGGCAACGTTAATCTCCAAAACAGGAGCACCTAACTGCCTCTTACAGTAATCAATAAATTCGGTTCTAGTAGATGGTCTTCCCATTATACAATTATCCTTTTAGGTATTTATGGTGCGGACGCAATGCCAGCATATACAAGTATATTGCCGTTTACCATATTATAAATGGTAGTTCCTTGCCCTACCCGTGTAATAGTAACTCCTGTTCCTGGTAATATTTCTAATGGTGATGTATGTGCTGCTCCAATTTGAATCTTGTTTGCCACAGTGGTTGCTATTCCTACAATTGCAACAGTTGTAATTGCAGCTCCAACAGAAACGGTATCACCAATTGCCACACCATCTAGTTTATTAATTGTAAACTCAGTAGTACCAATACCAGCAGTAGCACCAACAGCAATTGAAGTATCTAAAATTGATTCAGTTACTAAGGATGGAGTTAATAATACATTATATTCATATCTTCCAGCAGAAAGATTTCTTGTTTGAGTTGATCCTAATGAAATATAAAATTGTCCATCATATGCACTACTAAATCCTACCGTAAATGTAGCAGCAGGAATATCCGTAGCACCTATACCAGCACTTTTCTGCATCTGTGCAGAACCACTCCATCCAGTCAAATCATAATTTTCATTTGAAGTGTTATCGACATTGAAAGTGTTCTTAAAGTTAGCTCCACCATAAATCACTAAATCGGCAGCGTTTGGTACTCCTGATTCGGGATCGAATGTAAAATTCTTAGTGGACATTGGAAACTAACTCCTTGAGTAAAGATTTGATTTCATTCATTTCACTTTTTAAATTAGCAAGATCTTCTTCAATATTATCTGTTTTTTCAGATTCTCTTTTTTTAGCATCACGTCGTGCGATGTATTTTTGATACTCTGAATGATTCACATTAACTATCGATTTAGATTGTGCTTCTCTTAATAGATCAGCATGACCAGTGACTCCATGATATTCCATACTATGCTAATGCCATCACTCTCAAGTCTCTGACTCTAGGAACAAAAACTTGGTTTGTAGATGTCAACAGAATCTTAATTCTATAAGACTTAAATGATGGCAATTGATCCACACTAAATGTATATTCACTAAATTCTAATGCTTCACCTTCAAATCCAGAATTGTTTGATTTAGTAACTAATTTATCAGATAATCCATTATTATCTGCTTGTGAGATAACTTCGCCTTTATAATTTAAGTTAGAATATCCTGGGAAAGGAGTAAAGATTGGATCAAGTCCTTCCTTATTATTAATAGAATATAAAACCCGTATATCAGCATCAATATCAATATGAGCAGATAACATAACCTTCAATGAGGTTGCATTATTTTCCAATATCATTTCTCTAGAAATGTACTGGCAAGCAGTAGGATCTTCCTTTACCGTATTAATTCTACTATCAGTAGCATAATTTGTAATAGGATTATTTACTCTGTTAGAAGTTAATATCACATTCTTTCTTTGACCATCAATTATAGGACTAACCATTGTATTGGTTGTATTTAAGAATACTGTCATATTCATTGATTTATTTCCTTCAATGTTAGTCAAGAAAGTATCTTCATTGATCTTAGATGCAATAATTCTAGGACTGTCAAGATAGTTAGTAGTATTTAAAGTAATATTTTCTGCTGCTGTTTGGATATAAGGAATTTCATTTCCATCAATACTCTTAGAAGTAACAGTAGATACTTCAGCAGTTAAGGAAGTAGTAGGAACTGTTACATTTTGAATCATTGGAGTAATAACTTCAAATGGCATGTTTTGAGTCGCTCTTACTTTATTTCCACCAGAGGATTTTGTAGAACCAATATACAATGCAGGATTACCTACATCAGTATTTCTACTAGTGCCACCCTTAGACATATCTAATTTAATAGTGTAAGAATCATACTTAATAGCATCTGATGTATCTAAACTTGTAGCATTTGGATATGCTGATGTAGAAGTAGATAAACCATGAGTCTTATTAATACGTAATAAGTTAACTCCATCCAATTCATACTTGCTAACAAGAGTTCCAATTGGATAATTTCTAGATTGATTACTAGTATCATCAATACCTCTACTACTTACACCCACCAAATTACCATTAACAGAAGTGTATGATATAATCTCTTCTCCAATCTTCAAGTAACCATAGTTAGTGGTTCCAACTCCAACATTCTCAAAAGTAGAGAAATTAGATGCATCTTGGAGTGAGATAGATCCAGTATCTCCTGTATTATATGCAGCAGTAAGTTTTGTTGGTTTTATATCAGATTCCACCTCAGTAATTTTTACATTATTTTTAGTGAAATACATTCCATGATTTTTATGATTTACTTTGAAATGTAAACCATCATTTATAACATTAACATTTCCAACTTGAACATCTCCACCTACTCCTGAATTTAATTCAGAAGAAATACCTGAACTATTATAATAGTACATTGTATTTGCAGATCCAACCACAAAGTTACCTTGAACATTCTCTAAGATAAGTTCTGTTGTTTGTCCAATAGACACTACTGAGAATCTAGCATTCCTTCCAATAGAATTAAGTCCAACAGTAGTAATTCCTAAAATATCACCTACTTGATATCCTGTTCCTACTCCACTAACAGTGGCGGCTACTGCCACTCCATTAGATACTGATATATCAGCAGTTGCTCCACGACCATGACCAGTGATAGTGTCTAACACTACACCACCAAAAGTATATCCACCAGATATAGGTGTATATCCAATACCAGCATTAATGATGTTTAGAGCACCAGTTGCGGTTCCAGCAGAACCTACTAAACTACCTGTGGCATTAGTTCCTGTTTGATAAAATTCATTACCAATAGCATATCCAGTATCACTTAACGTAGTTCCTAATCCTACTCTTATACTTCTAGAAGTAAGTGATAAAGGATTAGATTGTAGAACTGGAATTTGATTATTTGTCTCTGATAACTCTGGGCTATAAAGACTTAATGAACCAGACTCAACAAAGTCTGCTCTATAAAGAGTATATTTAAGATCTTCCCACTGACTTGGTTCCCATGTAGAAGCATTTTGAGATTTAAATAAACTTCCTAATGTTGGTTGGTTAGCAATGTAAGTATTGTCTATTAAATCATTTTCACCAACTCTTGAAATATAAACACTATACTTAGCAGAATTAGAAAGCATTACTAATGCATACTCAATACCACCCTCCAAGTAAATAGGTGCTTTAAATTCAAAGGTTGTAGCAACAGAACCATCAGCAGATAGATTAACCTCAGATGGATCAAGTGCAACTTCACTCAATGGAACAATTTTTTCTGTTGGAGTTCCATTAGACATTGATCTAATGCTCAATAGAACAGGGAGATCAGCATCATCTTTAGTTGCAAAGAAAACATCTACTTTAGTTACAAAAACACCCTCTGCATCTTCAACTCTAAAAGATTGTGCTAATGGATCACCATTATTTCTCCATCTCCAACGAGTAGATCCACCAGTGACTCTTCCTGTGTTTTGCCACTCAGTACCAGTTGTTCTACTAGTGGTTCTTTCCTCACTTATATTCTGAGTTATGACCCTAGCATTTCTTACTGCAACAATTGTTTCCTGAACAGTATCAAGGAATCCTTGTGAAGTAAAGTTATCAACAGAAGTAGATGTTGCTTCTTCATTGATATTATTTTCAGAATCACTTGTTAATTTAAATTCTTTAGTACCTGTTGTAAATCGAGGTAAACCTGAAGCATTTGGATTAGGAATATTAAATGCCCCACCAATAAATCCCGTTACATCAGAAAGAAGTCTTATACGAGTAATCGTAGCTTGAGCACCACTAGATTCTCCCGTAAGAACCATATCTGCTTTCGCACATCCACGATAAAGAGATGATGTTACATTTGCTAATGAAGCAGTATCAACATTCAATAAAGTAGAGGTAGATGAATAAGTAACAGGAACAGATTGTGATATTTGATATGGATTTGATCCATATGTTTTAGTTGGAGCATTGTATGGTCCTTCTTTATGATTAGATTGGGCTACTCTGAAATGAATCTGATTATTTTTTCCAGATAATGTGCCACTAACTCTTTCCCCTACTTGGAAAGTACCTGAAGTCATAGTTATTTCAAGTAGTTTTGGAGTACAATAAGAAGTTACTTCCTGCCCATCAAAGAATGCATATAAACGAGTAGAGGGTTTATTTTGCTTTGATATAAATTCAACATCACGAGATCTCATGAAAGGTATTAGATCTCTACTTACAACTCTATCTCCTTGCGATTCTGTTTGACTAAAATCTTCAATAATTCGTCTTTGAGTACCAGTTCTGCTACTCCTAACAGTTTCTTCAGTTGTTACTTCTTGTACTAAAATACTTTCTCGTACTCTAAAATCACCTTCAGTTCTAGTACGATGTGTGTGCCTCGTCCGACCTGTTAAACCAGTGACTGTTCGTCTTCCTGTCCAGAAGTCTGACCAAGATCCCCATATTTGAGCACCTAATCCAGTCTGAGCATCAAACCCTTCATTAGCAGCAAGGTTTGCTACGGTGGATGCAAAATCCCCTTCTCTATTAATAATACGAGGATCAATTCTAACAGTATCAACCCATGTATCTGATTCAGGAGTTAAGTCGATTATTCCATTCCAATATGCAACAATAAATGGAGTTACAGATTCTGTTCTTGATCCAAATGGTTGCTTAGAGTATTCTTGCTCCGAATAATCAAGAGTAATAATGTCATTATTCTTTCTTATATTAATACCAGTAATAGTATTGAAATTCAAATCAGCAGTATTATCAACATTAACTACTGGACCAAATTGCAAGTCTACTGAGTTTGTATAATGTTTGGGTCTTAATTCGCCTTTAGATGGATCAATACTATTATTAACGTTAAACTTTGTATCTTGAGCACTAAATGTTTCAAAATTATCTACAAAGAATCCAGACTTAAATCTGTTTAACCCATCGGAATCAGGTATAAAGAAATTGGCAGTATTGGTTTCTAATAAAGATAAACTGGTATAGAATTCTAAATTTCTAATTCTAGTCTCAAGTTTATTAATATCCCGCATCCTATATCTCTTATAATCTAAGAAATTGATAGTTGCATCGGAAACATTATAAAGATAAGGTGGAAGGCTAATTACTGCTACTTCTAATGCTTCATCTATTGGACCTGGTGCTTGAGGATCTTCTGCTGGTGTTCCATATACAACTTGGAACTTACCATCTTTTGTTAGGAAAACTCTATCAATTCTTGCTAGATAGAAAGAAAAATCAATAACAATAGATTCATCTGATGCAAGTATATTTGTTGCAGTTTGTCCTGCTTGATTAAATGTTCTTCCTGCAAATGTTAAAGGAGAACTAGAACCTTCACTCACTGTATAATCAGACACTCTTGGTCGAATGTCAATCATATCTGAGTTAGCAAGTCCATTAACTTCTTGTATTTCAGTAGAATAATCAAAAGTTTTATAAGAATCTACAGTAGTAATATCTCCTGTATCAGTAGAATCATAGTAAGCACTTTCAAAATATATTTTTATTTGTTTTGCAGGAGCATCAAAATCAGGTTTGCGAGTTATGGTTCCATAATTATAGAAAGTATTTTCTTGACCATTATTATAAGTAAATTCAGCAGAAATATTAAAACTTGATTCTGTAACACTACTCACAACACCTTGAACAGATGACTCTTGAAATACTACAGTTTCTCCCTCATTGAAAGTAAAATCATTCTGATAAATGAATGTAATTGTATCTGCATCAGATTTCTCAGCAACAATAGCAATTGCATTACTATTTTGTCCTATGAGTTGTTCTCCTATAATCAATTCAGTGGTTGTGGTAGAAGAACTATTCAATGAAATTAAATCCATTGAAGGTGCAGAGGCAGTCCCTGAGACAGTAGAAGATTCATAGATTCCATGCATATCGATGATATCAGGAACATTTAATGAGATAGTTTCATCTTCTACTCTGGTTCCATAAGGATAATTACCATAAGTCAAACCATTATTGAGAGAAGTACTTCCAATACCAGATCCTTCAAATTTAGACTTATCTACAATAATTGAATTAACTCTTTTCTTAATTTTATTCTTTGCTGTGGGTTTAATTTTCTTTAAAGTGGTTACAACAGACACGTTCCCACTATCAGTTGCTGTACTTAGATTAAGAATGTCAAGAGTAGTCATTCCACTATCAAACACTAGTCTATCTGCTGTTAATTCTTCCGTGGTTCCATCTGATCTAAAGACTGCATATCTCTCAGGATCAAAAGGAAGGAAAGTTTCATTCTCACCAGCACTTAAAGTATTTGCTATTCTGCTATTAGCAATAGTTTGACTATCATAGACTTTTCTTATAGAAATAGATGCATCAGTTAAATCTACATTTGAAACATCATGCTTAGGAAGTTCTGTGTAAAGAGTAACTTCATCTGAGGATTCAAAATCAGTAGATACAATTTTTAAATCAGATACTTCAAGAGCACTTGTAGGTAATGTTCCATTTACTACTCCACTTACACTAGAAACTTCAGTGACAGTAATTGTATCAGTGCCAACACTAGTAACTCTTGCCATGATAGGATCTCTATCAGAAGAAGCAATATCACTAAACTCAACCAAATCATTAATTTTTACTAATTCACCAGTTCCAGGAAATAGTGGATTAGTACTTCTAATCGTGCTAATAGTACCAGCACCAGAAGCAGGTGATATAGTTGCAACCCCTACATTAAACTTAGTAGTTTGAATTACATCAGCACAGAAAGTATTAATACCAACCACACCATTATTAGTTCCCCATAATGATTTTACATTAGATATACCAAACTCGGTAACTGCTACGGCAACTCTTCCGTTAG
>VTLG01011582.1_pt1 | contig 17554 bp, 14 predicted proteins | sample 4694571 | NCBI WGS metagenome assembly VTLG01 (sample SAMN12604809, study PRJNA352737) | marine metagenome | biome: ENVO:00000447; feature: ENVO:00000209|ENVO:00000569|ENVO:01000036; material: ENVO:00002151; isolation source: viral sequences binned using virsorter ... | reverse complement strand
AGAAGCAAAGACTACAGTAGTTCCTGACGTAATTGTAATATCAGCACTAGAAAGTCTTACTCCATTTAAATAGACATCTGCGTAACCTGCGTCATAAGCTAAAGTGTTACCATTATCGTCTGCACCTGTAACTGAATTTGGTGTTCCTGAAATTGTATAAGTATATCTTTGCGAAGTTCCATTAACTGTAGAACCTGCTGCTGCCCAACCAGATGATTTATAAACTTTTAATTCGTTTGCTGTTGTATCAAAATATAAATCTCCTACATCTAATGAAGATGATGGTGCTGAAGCTGAAATTCTATATCGGTCTGCAAAACTATTTACTCCTGCAATATTTGAAGCAACAGTATTAACATTTGCAATAGCACCGCCTACAGTATTTATGTTGGCGACTGCTCCTGCAACTGTAGTAACATTAGAAGAAATTCCTGCCACTGTTGTGACATCACTACTAACCCCTGCTACAGAAGTTACGTTAGCTGAAATTCCTGCTACTGTTGTTACATTAGCTGCTACTCCTGCAACTGTATTAACATTAGCAATTGCACCACCAACTGTATCAACATTAGTAATTGAACCTGCAACTGTATCTATTTCAGATGTTGCTTCATTTAAATCATCAGCTACAGTTTCTACTTCAGAAACTGCTTCTGCTAAATCATTTGCTACTGCAATTACTTTTGCAATATCTGCTGCTACTGTATTAACTGAAGAAATATTTGTAGCTACAGTATTAATATTTGTTGCATTACTTGCAACTGAAGTTACATTAGCTGATATAGCACTTACTGCTGTAACATCAGATGCTATTGCAGCAATAGTATTTACATTTGTAATATCGTGAGCAAATTCTAAAGCTGTTCCACCTGAGTTAACTGTTAAAATTTTATTTGCAGCTAATTCTGGAAAAGTAAGATTGTAAGTAGAAGATGTTGTTGTTGCTGCTTTAGGTGAATATTTAAGATCTCGATTCACCTGTTGAATCATTGTAGTTAATTTGTCTAATTCTTCATTTAAAGATTCTACTTGAAAAGTTCCTGAAGTTGGAAAGTCAGTTGATCTTGCAATTGACATATCACGATAAATAGTAATAATATCATTAAGAGTAGCTCCTCCTGATCCTAGTGTAATTGATCCACCACCAGATGCACCAGCACCCGATACCGAATATTGCGATCCACTAGATGGAGAAGCAGCGTAAGTTAATAATGAAGAACCATTATAAACTTTTAAATCTGAATTATTAAAAAATTCAAATCCTACTGTAAAGCTAGTCTGTCCAGATGTTGCAGTATATTGTACACGTGGTTCTGTACTAGAAATTGTTATAGCCATAATTTATCTTAATCCTTTTTCGATGTCATCAAATAACCAGTCTAAGTACCATATATTTTGAAAAGGAATTAATCTACGCACATTACGAGCTGTATAATGATTATAGCCTCCTGATCCAACATCATAAATTATATCAAATATGTTAGCGATTTGACCTGCTGTTGGCCCACCAACATTTCCAATTTTTGATTTAAAACTATTTGAATATGGTTTATTAGCTCCAATAATTGGTCTAATACCTATTCTATTATCTGATAAAGATTCAATAGCTCTGTTAATATCATAATAAATTCCACCTAATCCAGATCGATCAAAGGCTGATAATAATTTATCCATAAAAGGTTTTTTACCCCAATCCTTTTCAAATCTTGTATAAGTATATAAAGCATCAATCATCATACCTGATCCTAATAACATTAAAGATCCTATTAAAAATTCAGTATCTCTTTCTTGTAAACCTCTCATTAACATTCTTTGGTTTGCTGCCATTACAAATTTTTTAAATTGAGCTATTGTAGATCCTAATTCAGTACTCATCCATAATGGAGTATCACCTAAAGTAGGAGTTACAATAGTTCTATTAATATCTTTGTTCATAGCAGCTCTATAATGTTTTACTGCCTTAGCATCATCCCATAAATCTGTTTGAGCTATTAAAATATTTTTACCTTTAGTTCCATATTTTTTATATTGCCTTGCAATTCTTTCTGCCATATTTGCATCAATCCCTGATGCTGCTAAAGCTGTTTTCCATTTATCAGAAAGTTTTCCTCCTCTAGCCCACACAAGAGAATCTTCTAATATTCTAGAACCAATAATTGTTCCGCCAATACTTTTCCAATATTCAGTCCATCTAGACATCATATTAACATACATAAAATTAAAATGAGATGTTTTACCAATCATAGATTCTGCTTTAGATCCTATTGCATACATATCTCTAATATCAGAAAACATCATAGCTCTATGACCTGTAATCATATCTACAGCTTCTGCTGCTGCATTAGCTTCTTTTTTACCTAGCTTAACTATAGAACCATTTAATCCTTGAGAATAAATTTGTAAAGCTCTACCAAATGTTTTTCTAATTCCATTAGTCATTATAATACGAACTGGATCTGGTAATGCTGACATAAATCCTGTTAACATAGTTAATGCATTATAATGTTTAAACATTCTCATACCCCTGCTCCACCAACGAGTAGGATCTCCAGGCAATCCATATGTTCCTCTAATTAATTCTATAGCATCTTCTAAATCAGATAAGACTCTATTTCTTTCAGAAATTAATTTAGACTTTTGTGTTTTAGATGTTGCTGCTTCTATTCTTTTTGCATATTCAAATTCTACTTGTTTAAGTCCTGGACTGTAACCTGCTTGACCAGCAGTAGTTCTCCATCCTAAACCATTTGCATCTCCATATTTTGCAGATAAAGCAATATCAGGAGCTACTTGTCTATAATACATTTTCATTAATTGAAACATATCATCAACAATAAATCCTCCTTTAATTAAATCTAATTGAGCTATTTCATCTAAATAAACTTCTCTAGCTCTAGTAGCTCTAGCATATCTAGAATTATTAAAAGCATATCGATCTCCATCTTGCATTGCTTTTTCAAATCTAATAAATGGATAATCATTAGCTAAATCATCTGCAATTTGATTAATACGAGTTAATAATCCTTGTTGATTATTTCTAATAAAAGATTCTCTTAATATTTTAATAAATAAACTTTTATTTTTTTCTATTTCTTTTCTAATATAAATACGATTAACATAATTTTTAACACCAGAATGTTCTTTAGTTCGTTGTAGTCTTTCTTTTAATTTAACAATTCTATTTTCGATTTGTTTAATATTCCAATTAGCAAATTCACCTGATTGAGAATGTTTAAAAGAAGTATTTGTTTCGCCCTTCTTAGTCATTCGATAAAGCACATCTTCCCAAAATCTTAATTCTCTTTCAATAGGTTCTAATCTTACTCCATATTGATTTAACTTATCTAAAAAAGGTTTATAAACTTTTTCTTGAGTAATTCTAGCAGCTTCAGCTACTTCAGGTATATCGTGATTTAAATTATTTAATCTTGCTTTAGTAATCTCTTTAGAAAATTGATTCAAAGACATTGTGCCATCTTGACTTAATCTTTGTGTTAAATTCATTTCAATATTAGATCCTGTTTTTAAACTTTTGCCTAATCTATCTAAATACTTCATATATAAATCTTCCATTAATTTATGAGCTTCAATAACTTCTTTCTCCATTAATTTTCTTTCCATCTCAATAGAAATTTCTGAAGATCTAAATCCATATTTTTTAGTATTTTTTAATTGTAATAAAGGAGTATCTAAAAGTTGAGTAATCATTTCTCTAGCTTGTAATGAACTTGATTTTAAAACTCTAAAGACTGGAGTCCAAGGCCCATCTTCTCCAAACTTTCCAAGAAATGTTTTAACAATTTGTTCAGCTTCTCTTTCAGCATTATAACTTATATGTTTAGGAGCATCAGGATTAACATTAGATCCTGCTGCTGAAGGTTTTTGAACTGTATTTGGATCTATTAATTTACCTTCTTCATATCCTTCTTTAGATAAAACAGTTTGTGGCCCATTAAATGTTTCATCTGCTTTTTTAACTTTAGCACTTACACTAGGAGGTAATTTACCTGTTCTTAATTTATTTAAAATAGCTGGAACTCCATAACCTAGTCCAATAGTCCAAGGAACAAATTCATCTGGTCTTGATGGATCAAGCCATTGTTTAGCAACTTCTTCTGCTGTTACTAAACTACCAAACATTTTAGCAGAACCTATCGTACTTCTTCCTGCTTTAGTCCATAACATTAAAGATGTAGGATCTGTAAGAAAACCTAATGTTCTTCCCAACCAATAATAAGGAGATGCATAATTTGCATCACGTGCAGCCTCTAATCTTTTAACTATATGTTGTGATTCTGCACTTGATTTACTATGAGCAAATGGTGTTAAATCATTTTGCCATTCAAATAAAGCATTATCAAGATAAGGAGAATATCCTTGTTCTTCTGGAAAAGATGGGCCAGTAAAATTATTAAAAGCCATCCAACCAAGATTTTCATCAGTAAAACCTGAACCTGCATCAGTAATTTTAAAATCTTGATTTATTCCTACAGAAGACCACATTTCTTCTTTAAGATCTCTTGGTTTTCTTGGAAAACTATTTGTATGTATTGGCATTATTGTTCTTGTTTATGTTTTGCTATAGCTAGTTCGTAGCCTTGTTTAATATAGTAATGAAGCATTGCCCCATTATCTCCCCAATATTTTTTATAATCTTGTAATCCTATTTCGTGTTTAGACATTGCTACAAGTAATGAAATCATTTGATCAGGATCAAAGAAATTAATATTAGTATCTCTACTAATTCCAAAGTTTTTTTCTAATGATAAAAGATATCCTTCTACTGATTCTGCTGCTGTATGACCTTTAATAATATCTTCTACAGAAGGTGTTTGACCATATGATTTTTCAATATTATTGATACCGAAAGTTATATCTGATTTATTCATCATTAATATAACTGCTGCTCTTACTCCATTTGCAGGATGATTAAAGGTAGCTAAAACACCACCACCATCTTTAGCAGTAGCTTGTATATCTAATTCTCCATTCCATTTCTTATTACCACCCATTATATGAACACCTAGTGGATTATTAGATCTTAATACATAAGGTAATTCTGAATTATTAAGATTTTTTTTAGCAAAATATTCAAAATGCATACCATCTTTATAATTAGAAAGATTCATTTCATTGGGTGGAAATAAAGATTCAATTTTAGTATTAATCCCTAATGTATTTACTTCTTCAACTTTCTCTAATAAAGTTTTATTATCATTTATTTCTTTTTCCATTTTAGCTAATGTTGTCATATGATCGTCTATATTAACCTTATACCCTAAAACATTAAGGATTTGACCTATCTTAATATGGAAAGGAATTTTAGTATCATTAACTGTTCTAAACATTGTAGTAATACCAAACTCATCACCTGAATGAAGAACTCTCCATTGATCAAATTTTTGTACTGTTTCTTTCAACCATCGTTTATCATCATTATTTAAATTAATACCTAATGTATTAAGAAAAAAAGTATGAACTTTATGATAGTTTTCTTCTGCTATCTTTAATGAAACATTTTCCATTGTTGCAGGTACTGTTACATCTCTATGAAAATTAACAGGTATCTTAATACCTTGACTGGAATTTGGACTCCAATTTTCTCCATCACCAGTTACCTGATGTACTTCACCATTAAGATTTATAATAGATAATTTAAATTTGGGAGTAGTGCCGTCAGCTTCAAACTGTCCTTCAATTGGTTCAAAAATCATATTGTTGCCAAATCTTATTGCAGCAAATGTTTTATCCCAATTATGTTCAACACCTCTATCATCTACTCCCAATACTGCTTTACGATCAGTATTAGAAAGATTATCAAACCATACATTGATATCTATAGCTCCTATATTTTTATTTTTCAGCATATTAGGGTGGTAGTCTTCAATAGGAAAACGTACATAATCTGTATTACGATTATTTTTATACCATTCAACTTCTTCTTTAAGTCTTTCGTTGGTATTTTCTGTCTTTTTAATTCGAGCTAAAATCAAATTAGGATCTTGACCAGCATCTTCGAGTGACATCAATCTAGCTGTTCCGTGCCATTTTAATTGTTGATTTAAAGTTTTAATATAATTCTTATTTCTTTTAATTTTATCATTTCTTTCATCTATATCACCTTGATTTTTATAATTATAACTTACCTTACTATATCCAAATCCTTGTTTTTTATTCATAACAAATGCATAATTAAGAGCATTTTTAAGATAAATTGTAGGAGTACCATCTTCTTTAAAAGGATTAACTCCTTCTGGTAAATTATTAATTAAATAATCTTTGGTAAAATTAATAAGATTATTTCTAACGTCTGGAGATAAATCCATAGAAGTCCAATTAGAAGGAAACCAAGTCCAATTAGATTGAAATAAAGAATCAGCTCCTTTAGTTTCTGTTAATTCTGTCCAAGTAGTAATATTTCCTACAGGGTCATTTTCATTTTCTCCCCATTTACCTAAATCTACGAGATTCCAAAACCATTTAGATCCAAACCAACGATCATCACTAATTTCTTCTAATTCTGATGTAAGGTATTTATTAAAATCATTAGTATGATCACGAAATTTCTTATTAATATGACTAATGTGTAGATCTAATTTAGTTTTATCTTTTTCTTTGCCTTCTGTTTTAGCAGCAAATTCATTTTGTAATAATAAACTTAAGGTAGCATCATCTTTTAAAAGCCAGTTTTCATTAATAGCTTTTTCCATTAAATTAAAATTTTCTCCACCAGAGTGTTTAAGAACTCTTTCATTAATAGAAACAAGATATTTATAATCATTAACTTTTGTTCTAAAGTTTTTAACATTTTCAGGAGTACTAAACGAACTTCTGTCAGAATTGAAATAATTAATAACACTATCTGGTAATACTCCTAACTCACCAGATAATCTTAATACTTTAGTCATATCAGATGAATTAAATTTAATACCTATATTGTCATCATTAATATTAACTGCTGACAACATACCATCTAAAATCATTTTTTTATCTTCTAAATTGTATTCTTGAGCTACAGCAGAACTAGAAGTTGCATTTAAAATAGGTTCAATAACGTGTTTATATAAATCTATTTTCTTTCTCATTAATTTAGCAATAGCTGTATGATCTGGTTGTTTAATTTCTCCAAACTGATTTTTAATTTCATCATCAACAGTAATAGAATGATCTCTATTAATAATACTTGACCAATGAGTTATTGTTCCTATCTCCGTTCCATCTTTAGCAGCTTTAATATCTGCATTAAAATGAGATTTAGTATCAGACATTAAACCTTTTTTTGTATCTCCTAAATAACCTTCTAATCTTTTTTCTGCATCATTAGCTATCTTAAGCATATGTTCAGGATTATTCATTAATTCTATAGTTCTTTTTAAAGTAGTACTTCGTTTATCAAGTTGACCAGGTTGTTCAAAACCTAATTCTTTAACAAGCGAATCTATTTTACCTGTTCTAAATAATTCAATAACAGAAAATGCATCAGCAAAATTAGTATCTGATCCTAATTGTGCTACTGCTAAATGATATAAAAAACTTGTTGTATCGGCTATTAAATGATTATCATATTCCTTTTGAAATGCTACTCCATCATATTCTCCAGATTGAACTAGGTTTTCTCCCCAAGATCCAAAGTGAGTATTAGAACGATCCTGGTTTTCATTAATAAATTTTTTAATTATATCATTAGTTTTACTTTCAATAGAATCACCACTAGTACTTATTGCTTCAAAATCATTATCTTTTTTAGCTAAATCAAGATTGGTATATTTATTATAATCAGAAATTCTATTATCTTTATCAATTTCATACCATTTATTATAAGCATTTTTAACTCCAGTAGCTTTATATTGAAATAAAGATTGAAACGCTGCCTTCTTATAAGCTAAAGGAACCTTTGCTAAGACTTGTTTATTATATGCTTCAGCTTCTAATTCATAAAGTTTAGGATTAGTTTTATGTTTTTTATCTAAATTAGTATAAAAATCTAAAGCTTTATTTGAAAAATTAGTAACCCACGCAGATTCGTGTTTAATCTGCATTAATTTTAGAAGATCTTTTCTTCCTTCTCTAGATTTTTGTTCTATAGCAGCAAAGGTATTTTCTGGAATAACTTTTGGATTACTAGTGTTTGCATACTTACTAGCAACAGAAATCTTTTTAGTATTTTCTCCTCGTTTAAGTGCCATTAACTATCCTTTTTATTACCTTTACCTTTTTTATATAATTCATATTCAGTATATCCTGTTGCTACAGTAGATCCTATACTAGCATAACCACCAAAGACTTTATTCTTTGCTGCTGCTGCAGTAGATAGTTTCATTAATTCATATTTACCTACAAGAGCTGCTGTATTAACTCTAATGTCTTGTATGTCTGCTTTCATTTTTTTAGTTATTCTTTCGTTAGCTCCAACTAAATTTCTAGAATTATCTAAGAAACCTGTACTAGCCCAATAAGCTTTATTAGCCATAATAGAATCTTCAGCTTTTTCTCTACGATCATTTTCTTCTTGGATAGCTTGAAGCTCTGCCATTTTTATTTCATTCTCATATTGTCTTTTTTGAACTAGAGCTTGAAATTTTGCATCCTGTATTTCAGAATAAGCACTAACAGCTTGAAAAGTTGTATTAGCAATTATTGCTAATGTCATTGGTTCCATTCCACTCATTAGCTAAATACTACCTCCATTGTCATCCCTAATATTTTCATAGGTAAAGGATCTGATTGTGAAATTGTTACTGTTGGTTCTTTACTATAACCTAAAAAATAAAATTCTTTTCTTTCAGTTACAGGAACTAAATCAGAGCCAATAGCAAATCCGAGTTGTTGAACTACTAATGATTTGGCAGTTTTATCAGCAGCTTTAATAGTCATATTTAAGACGCTATTCAGATCTACTATTGCTCTAGAAATTCTTCTTGGTTCTCCTGTTAATGGGCCTTCAGGTAATTCTTTATCAATCGGCATTGTTTCTAAAGAAGGAGTATAATTAAATCCAATCTTTACGCCTGTTGCTTGAACTCCAGCATTTGTAGTAAATGTAATTTGATTACTACCATTAATCGTATAAGATCCTAAAGAACTATTACCTGATACCGCATTAACAGATTGACCATTTCCATATAAAGCATTTACAGTATGTAAAAATCCTTTTGTAAAAGTAATAGCTGCATCATCTGCTGGTGTTGCCGCTAATGTTTTATCTAAATTCACACTATATTCTCCTCCAGAATTATCAGTTACTGCTTGTATTACATATTCTGTAGCATTTCCAGCAATAGTAAATGTTTCGTTAACAGCAGGAGCAGATGATAATCCATCCATAATTAAAGTTGAACCTGATTGAGAAGCTCCATCTACAAGAGGAGTTCCTCTTTGTGATAATGTAGTTGTTGTTTGACAATCTAATGTTGTAGCATCTGTTTCAGCAAATTTTTCTAATGTATAAACTGTACCAGAAGCTACTATTCTTTTAGCACATATTATTAAATTTTCATTTAATGTAATAATAGAATGAAAAGTATCATTATCTCTTGTACTCCATAAACCCCAACCTGCTATTTTTTCATCTCTTACAGAATGAAAGACTGCTAATTTACCAGTGTGTGTTGATCCATTATTTAAAAAAAAAGCATATTGTTCTGGCATAGTTAAATTACCAGATTGAACTGCAATTTGTTTAGGAGAATCTATAAGATGAGCTGCTAAGATAGAAACAGATGTAGCTTTATATCCATCTTCAATATCATTATAAACAAATTCTCTAACTGCTTTTCCAGATTTTTGACTAAAGATTGTTGCTTGATCAAATTGTTGAGGAGCAGTTCTATTACATCCATAAGGTGTTTGTTGTTTTAAAGTAACATTGCCTGGAGTAATAGCTGCTGTTGATGTAGAGGTAGGTACATAAAATTCTCCACCATCAGTAAAAATTTGTAAGTTTCTAGTAGATATTAAATGTCTAACTTCATTAACTTTATCACCAGATATATCAACATCAATAGCGTGTGTATCTCCAGAAGTATCTACATTAAAATTATAATAGGATCCTGTTTGAGAAGCCCAAACACCAGAAGGTCTAGAGTTAGCACCTGCTAACCACAATCTATTTTGATGAAATGCTGCTGCTTGAGGATATCCTCTTAAATCTGAAAATGTTTGTTCATCCCAATCTGTTGTTGCTGTAGTATTAGCTAAAGTTTCATTAACAGTTGCTGTAACCTGAGTAGCACTTGTATAGCCTGTAATAGTCATTGTTTTTTTATCTTTTCTTATTTTAACTCCTATCCAAGAATTAGTAAAAGTATCAGCACTTGCAGTTACTGTTACAGATCCTGAAGTAGCAGAAGTTCCAATAGTTGTAGCACTATCTGCATATTTATAATAAGGTTCATAAATTGGATAACCAGAAGAATGAGTAGAAAAACTAAAAGTACTTACTGTAAATGAAGATGCTGATGCTCTAAATATTTTACGAATTGCATTACTTCTATGAGTAACAAAAATCGTATCACCAAATTGTGTAAAATTTAATTCAAATAATTGAGCAGTAGTCCAATTACAATTGGTTGTATAATTAGAAGTAATAGCTGAACCTGATGTATTATAAACATCCATTCTACCATTAGATAAAACTATAATAGCAACTTCATCTTCAGAAAATACAAATGGAATTAATCTACTTTCAGCAGGTAATGTTGCTAAATAAGTAGTACCTGGTCTTCTCATTAATCCACCTTCAGCTAATAAAGCAAAATTTCTACAAGATTTAGTTCCTTCGAAATAAGCTTTACTATCTGTTCTACTTGCTAGTAAAGGATTAAGTTCACCAGATGAAAAATTAGTTTGTACAGTATTTATAGTTCTTGGCATTGCTATCCATTAGTTCTAGTTGATAACCTTAAATTCTTATATCGATTTAAATCGAATTTAGCATTGGTTTTTTCAACTGAATCTATATGTTTAGCAGATAAAAATTGTCTTTCAGCTAACTCAACAAATGATTTAATCATATCATTATCTCTAGCTACTGAACCAGCAAACACAGATGCTAATTGATATTCCAATGCCAATTTGAAATGAGCAGGAAAATAATCTTCTTCTACTCTATAAATATAATCCATAATTAATGAATTAGAAGAACCATATCCATTGACATAAATTTTATCTTTATATCTTTCATATGGAATAACATAGTCATTAACTGTTATTGTATTAATTTGTAATACGCCAGGATCTGATGGCATTTGATATGCATAATCATATCTACCAGTTGGAGTATTAGTAAGAAGTGAAATTTGTTTTTGTGTTGTAGCGAATCTCCATCTTGCTTTGCAAAGAGAAGCTTCTAAAATATCTTCATATATATTTGATGCAACAAGTGCTTCTGTGCTTCCATCTGAAAATGAAGAAATCGGTTGGGCACCTACCATTATTAATGCTCTTGCACATATATCTACTTTTGTTGTTGCCATATTCTTTTTTCTTTTTATCAGTAACCTGGGGGAATTTCTTCCCCCAGATTGAAACTAGCCTTAAGCTAATTTTGTCGTTGTGACAGTTGTTGCTCCAGTAGCTGAAGAAACAATTAATAAGTCAGATTCTGCTGTGCCACCTGTAGTAGCTGCAACAAGAATCATATCAAATTGTTTTACTTCTGCATACGCAGAGTTAAAGTAACCAGAACCAACGATCGTTGAAGTAGCATCTCCGTCAGCATAATACCAAAGAGAGTTGCCACCCATTTGAGCTACCTTTTTAATAGGATTGTCAGTTGAATAAGCCATTTTTATTTTCTCCTTTTATTATTCTGTACAAAGTTGAACTCTAGCTGCATCGCCATCAATTTCTACTGCACCTAATGAAATCATAGAAGTAATTAAGTGAGATACTTTTTCAGGAATGTAGTTAACTTCAGTCCGTACGTCAGAACCAATACCACAACCAATTGCTGATTTATGGAACGCCAGATTTTTTCTGTCCGATCCTGATAAAGATAATCCAGAGTGTACGAAGAACAAGAATCCCATCCATCTCTTAGCAGTAATTCCGCCAGGGAATGGAAGTTGATCAGGCCCTACATATTCAACTCTAGAAAATTGATCAATTGATAAAAGATCAGACCATTGTTTCGGCCCTACTACCCAATATCTTTGACCATCATCAGGAACATCGTTACCATTAAACACTTCCATCATATTCTTAGCTTTAATCAGGGTCATACCTGTAGCTGAAGAATTGACGTTAGCGGCAATTGAAGTTGCTGCGTCTAATACAGAGATAAGCACTTCGTCAGTTTTTCTGCCTAGTGCATATGCTGCTGATTGAGCTACAACTTGTCGTTCATCAATGTTAACCTTTAGTTCGTCAAGTTTGTCAACGTAATCTGCTGCGTAGTAATCAGTTAAAGTTGCTGACACATTGCTGTGTGCTAGATCCATCGCAACTACTTCAGCGTGTCTTGCTTTAGTATTTGCAGAACCTTTTGCAACTTTCTGGAACTTAACAGTCGATCCATTAACACCATTGACAGTTCTTACTAAGTTTTTTAGCTTCGAACCCATACGCTGATAAGCCATATGAACTTCTGCTTCGAACTGAGTAATAAAGGCATTTGTTATAGATGTTGCCATTGTATTATGTCCTTGTGTTAGTTGTTAAACAATCGATTGTCTTCAAAATGTTTGATTAGTTGTCCAACCAAGGGCTAACATTGACACTTTTAAGGTCTTGTTAAATAAATAGATTTTCTAGATTAAGTAGGCAACGCACATTATACCCACTTTTTAGGGATAGTGATGACTTCTCCAAATTCAATTTCACCTTTTTCATCATAAGAATATGTACCAAATAAGGTAATATATTCTTTAGTATTTTTATAAATCCACATTGAACTTGATACAGCATTAGAAGGTTTAATCTTATCCATATCATTAACGGATAACCAACCTGTTTGACTAATTGCATCAAGCCAATGTAAATCTTTCTTAAGTTTCTTATACTTAAATGGAGTTTTACTTCGGTGCTTTGTTAAATGTTTTCTCATACAGATCTGTAACTCTTTTTACATAGGCTGGATCTCGTTTACTGGTATCCCAATAACGAGGATCATTTAACATTGATTTTAAATCATCTGCAGAAGGACTAGCTTCAATAGCAGTTTGAGATGTAGGCATTGATGAATCTTTATTAAGTTTCATTAATTCTTCTACAGCTTTAACTCCTTCAGCAGTAACTGCAACTTTAGAAAAAGCATTATATCCATCAGTAGATAAATTTTTTTTAGACCAAAGATCTGCTGCTTCAACTCTTGCTTTTCCATTATCACCTAATTTTTGAATTTCTAATTCTGGATTAGGCATATTCTTAACAGCATTATCAACAAATGCTTTCACACCATCATCAAATTGTGTTTGATTTAAATGATTTGACTTAGCTGTTTTTTCCCACCATTGAACAATATCCATATCTTTAGATATTTTAAGATCAGTATGAGGCCCAACATCAGGAATATTTAATTTATATTCTTGTGGTGTATTACTAACTTTTTCGGTTTCAAGATCTGATCTAACTTGTTTAGATATTTCTTCAGTTCTTTGACCTAGTTTTTTTTCTAAAGAATTATAACTAGATGCTAAAGATTCAAGATTTACTTTACTTAAATCTTTATCCCAAAATTTGTCTTGAACATATTCTGGTTTTACAACTTCTTCCTTCGTTTCTGTAGAAGGGGCTTGTGTTGACGTTTCATTATCCGCCATCTTTTTCTCCTTTAGTTATTCTTGTTTGCATTATGCCTACTAGATATCTCATACCTTCAATATGAAATAAAGCATTACTATTAATGTTAGGCCCTGCAACAGCTTCTGTAGTAATAGATTTAAGATATTTCATAACTTCTTTTCCATCACTATCTTTAAACACACCAGCAAACATTTTATTTAATTTAGATTCAGTTGCTTCTGATCTAAGATAACCATCAATGCTTTTATTGGGTGTTGGCTTTTTATCTCTTATAGAGTCCCAACTCATTATCCTCCGCCAGTAAATGCACCATTAGGAGGAGCTCCAGGAACTTGAGGAGCTTGTTCCTCAGGTGCTGTAGCTAGTTGCGACATTTGCTGAACAATTTGTGCTTGTTCATTAGGATCTCTTATTAACTTCTCAGGTAGATTCATTTTCTCAGCTAAGTATTTAGCTGTAGCATTTTGATCTACGATCAGATTAATCATCTGTGGCCCAAAAGTTGCAGCAATAATTTCATTAAATCTATTAACATCTGCAACATCTTGTAAATGTTGAGCTTGACTTAATGGAGATCTTGCTACTACTTTTACTTCTTTACCATTAACTTGTGGTAAAGTTATTCTACCTTGTTTGGCTAAAATTCTTACAATTCTTCTTAACAAAGGTTGAATAAATTCTGATTGAAGTCTTCCAAATGAAGATCCTATTTGTCTAGATAGATCTGCCATTCTTTCAGAAACTTCAGTTGCTGTCATTGGAGTTCCTTCAGGCTTTCCTAAAGTTTCCATATATAAAGCTTTTTTAATATTCTGACGCATTTCAGATAAAACTAATTGAGCTACATCAAAATTACCAGCTCCTTGTATTGGAACAAGTCCTTTGCTTCCTGGTGCAATGGGTATTAAACTTCCTGGTACTAATGAAATATTTTCTGGATTTATTACTCCATCATCTTCAAATGTATAAACACCACTTACAGACATTTGTGCATTTTCTAAAATTAATTCTATGGTAAGGTTGCAGGTTTTTATTGCTGCCATCGCATTAAAGATAGGCCCTCTACCATAAACTTCTCCAGATGCTTTATTCCATCTAAAAATTAAATAAGGATTAGATCCAATTCCTTTATATGTTTCTTCTAATAAAATAATTTTAGGATTTTCTAAGAAGACACATAGTTGATGTTTTTCAGTATTACTTTCATCATAGTCTTTATAAACTGCTTCTATGATATTTAATTTTTTTGTTCTCTTTAATAGATCTTCAGGAACTTTAGCTTTAGGATATAATAAATTAATATCACTTGCCTTACATTGTCTGACTCTATAAATGGAATCTATTCTTCCATCAGGCCCTGAGTTTAAATAAACTCTTGGTAAAGGCACTGCTGTAAATTTAACAGGCTGAATAGAATCTCCTTCTTCAACAAGCATTACTCCAGTACCTACTGCAAGATCCATAAATGCTTCGTGAACTTCTTGATTGAAATTTGAATTTTGAATTACTTCAAATACATAATTAGTTATTTGATCTAATTCTAAATTAGTTTGAGGTTTAGCTTCTTCAGGTATTTCAGAACCAGCTTGGAAATCTGCCCATCTAGCAAAGGTTGGTGTGATACCTGCTTGGAGTCTAGATGCAAATTCTTGTACACCTACTACTGCTGTTTCATCAAAGATCTTATCTGTTCTTTTACTTCCTGGAGATTCATCATAAAATGATTCTCTATTTGGAAGGCAATATTCATATGCTTCTTCGAATTTAGCTTTCCAATGATCTTTAAGATCACGAGCTTCTTTATATTTTTTAATTAAGTGAACAACCTTTTCGTCTGAATTAACATCAGGTTGATCAGCTATATCTACGTATGCCATAATTAATCTTGATCAAAGTAACCTCTACCACCAGCTCTACCGAATAAAGATCTTGAACCTACCCATCCCATTCCTAAAGCAAAAGATTTTTCAGCTTGAGCTGCTTCTGCTTGTTTCTTTCTATCTTCTTCTCTTTTTCTTGCTGCAGCTAATTCTGCATCAAGCCTAGGATCTCTCTTAGGTGGTTCTTTTTTTTTACTAATTATTCCGCCCATTAATCTTCCTCTAATCTTTTTTTAAATGCCCTGTCCTCTATACTACAGCAAGTATCTTCAAGTTCATCAAGTAATTCATCTTCTTGATCGTGAAGTTCTCTAATTTCATCAATTATCTGTGCGTGAGTTCTTTTCTTTTTTTTGGCCATTTGTATTATAAAATGACGAATATCCATCTTTTATCAACGCACAATAAAGCTGATAAGGTGTAAATATATACCAACGATGATATCCTATCAACCTCATAATCCAGCTAACACAATTCATATCTTTGATTCTAAAGAGCTGCCAATCTCTGCGAACTGGACATCTAAGCATTTTAAAGTCATACATATAATTAATAATATCATCAATCTCCTTTTGATTTAGATGTTCCATTGCAGTACCTTCGTGGGTAAATTCTAAATGAGTCCACAGCTTTTGATGTGGATCATAACCTAAAGCTCCACAATGTTTAAAACCTTTTTTTAAGAAGTACATCCAATCATACTTAGAATGATATGGAGCTTCATAAAAATAAACTAACCATTCCTTCTGAAGATATCCCATCTTGATTTTTTCCTTTGTTTATGTTTAGCAAATACATCCCAATGTCTTTCAGCAATAATAGGTTTAGAAGGTTTCTTACTAGCAATAAGAGCAGCTCCTTCTCCAGCTCCTAACATTAAATATTGTAAAGCATCGTGAACGTGAGAATATTTATTCTTAAATGGTTTCTCATCATAACGATCTCCTGTTGTTTGTATCCGTCTATAATGATATCCACCATTAAATCCTTTTCTTAAAGTTACACAATTTTTATTTAAAAGAAATCCTGGCTTACCATCAAGCAATCTTCTTAATGCTCCATCTACAGCTTCTGTTCTTAAAGCTACATCATTAGATGGTGCGGGTATTGCTTTTAATCCAGTTTGTCTTAAGATTTGAAATGGAGTTCTTTCATCTGTTTGAGATCTAAAATCTCCAGCAGGATCTCCATAGATTAATATTTCGTATCCTCTAAATTTTCTAGCTAATTCATTTTTAAGTAATTCTGAAAATCTAACAACTCCCATATCAAAGCAAACTAATTCTGAAAGAATCTGCCAACGACCTGTAGCAAGTCTTTGAGCAAAGACTGCTGCAGGTGTCAGACCAAAATCCAATCCAACGTAGATTGGTTGTTTGGTAACTAGAGGGAGGCTTTCACTAGCTATATGTAAATCATCTTTATAATTTGGATAAACAGGTTTACCTTCTTCAATAGATCCTAATTTATTAAGAACATAAACATCTATCCATCCTTTTGTCTTACCTTTTATAATATTTTCATAATATTTAGGTGTCAAGTTTTTTTGATTTTCAGCAAGGGGATTATATACATATCCTGATAATTCACCTTTAGGATCTTTAATAGTATTCATTGCTGGAGGTTGAGAATGAAAACTCCAGTTATCAGGCTTGATTAACATCAAGACTTCATCTCTAGATAAATGATCAGGGACAGGAACATCCCCAGCCATTATGGGCCACCAATGATCTTCTTCAGGAGCATTTGAATCTGCGATGACTCCGTACCAAGTTGCTCCACCATCACGCATTGATGGAAACCGACCAACCCGCATAGTACAAGCATCAATAATGCTCTTAGGTATCTCTCTGGCTTCATTAATCCACACACCTGTAAGTTCAAGTGATAGAAGTTTTTTAACATCTTCAGGCCTATCAAGAGCAAGGAAT
>VTLG01009852.1_pt1 | contig 17555 bp, 29 predicted proteins | sample 4694571 | NCBI WGS metagenome assembly VTLG01 (sample SAMN12604809, study PRJNA352737) | marine metagenome | biome: ENVO:00000447; feature: ENVO:00000209|ENVO:00000569|ENVO:01000036; material: ENVO:00002151; isolation source: viral sequences binned using virsorter ... | reverse complement strand
CCTATTATATGCATGGTACACTGTCTTTCTAACTCACTTATTTGGTTAAAAAAACTTTTATATCGAGCTTCAGCCCATTCTAACGGAACATTCTTCTGTCCCAGCTTTAGATGCCAATCGGCCGTGAATAAAATCATCCAACTTTAAACTCTTCTTCAATAGATTCATCAATCTCAGAAGTTTGTGCTTCACGTATACGGTCAAGCAGCTCTTTCTGAGCGTCGGGAGTTGGACGTGACATTACTTCGTCCATAGACTTCAACTCTTCAACAAGAGCTAGATCACTATCTTTAAGTGCGCTAGGCTTACACTTTAGAGCCTGCAACTGATACTCTACGTTATAAGGTAGAGGGCCAGTTTTTACACGCTTAAAGCATACGTCCCAACCAGTTTTTGTATCGGTAGGGTCACCCAGGTCTTCAGCAGCAGTTTTAACTTGCTCCCAAAGCTTCTTCTTCAGGTTAATAACTTTTACTTCCCCTTTATCAATACACTGAGTAGCGTAGCTCCAGCCACACTTAAGATCGGGGTAGTATTCACGAACCCAATCTTTTTCCTTATTATTAAAGGACTCAGTATTGCGGTCAAAAGACAGGCATTCCAAAGGAATATTCTTGTCGTTTTCACCTTTAATCCAGTATACATAGCGAGCAAGGATATCGCCTACAATGCGTACTTTATTATCGCCATCAACATACTGATAGCTAGAAATAGAGGTTTTTTGAGCAGACCCCTTCTGCTGATTAAATGATAATGCCATTTTAATGTTTCTCCAAAGGGTCTTCTTCGTATACAAAATGAATTTCTTCATCTTCTATATAAAGTAGACTGTAGTCTTCCATAAGTATTGGTTCCTCTGGCAAATGTATCATTCCCAGAGTTCGTTTGCCAAACGCTCTATATTCCGCGTAAGAGCGTCTGCTAGCTAAAGCTACATATATACATACGTCTCTATAACTGTATTTGTATGAATTGAATAAAAGTACATCAGGATGTATAAGAAAACAATCTCCACTAAAATCAACGTCAGAATATTTATATATCTTATCGTACCGATTGTAGGGAATTTGTTGTTCCACTAACATTTTAAGGACTCTAACAATCTCCACAGGGTTAGATTCACACTGTGTAAAGATTTTATTCCAATTATACAAGAGCATATTATATCAAAAAAGAGAGCATTTGTCAAGAACTATTTTTTTAAAGTTCCTGTATCTTGTAGCCCTGTTTCATGTAGTATCCCATCCTATTAGAGGCCTGCCTTCTCGCAGTATTCCCTTTTAGGTGTATGTCGATTACTACAGGATCCTTTTTTCCCTCCTTCTTTCTTATTACTCGTCCTATTAACTGTGTTAATAAGGGCTCATTATTTACGGGTGTGCCTAAAATTAAACAACTAAGGTCGTCCAGGGAGATACCTTCTGAAAATATTGCTTGAGTACCAAACAGTATATTTGCCTCTCCCGTTGTAATTTTAGACATAAGTGTTTCTCTGTCTTCATGCGGTATTTCACCTGTAATACATATTGCTTTATCTCCTGCAAGTTGAGCACAAGTTTGTAGAAAATGAACTCGATCACTCACTACTAGAACTTTGTGTCTGTTCTTTTCGGCATAAAACGCTGCTAACATAGCTACACTATGTAAGTAGTCCTCATTGTAAGAAAGCTCCGTGACTTTTATAGCCCACGGGGTTGTAGCTCCGTCCATAAATCTTATATCTGAACGATATATGTGAATTTTAGGTGTCATATAGTTTTCTTTCGGTGGTTTTATTACTTTGCTTCCAAAATAATCTCGAAAGACTACATGCTTGCCATCCTTTCTTTCAATAGTACCTGATAATCCAATCTTATATCTCGCATAACTTGCGTCAATAACTCTGGAAAAAGTTGGACTACTTACATGGTGCATCTCATCTAAAATAATTGTTCCAAATTCTTTTGAAACTCTGCGAATATTTCGATATAAACTCTGGGTATTCCCTATCACAATAGAAGGGGTCATATCAAACTTTCCACTACCTATAATACCAGGCTTAAAACCAAATACTTTTTCTACTTCTTTTGCCCACTGGTTTCTTAGCGGAACTGTATGTACAACAACAAGAGTTTTCTGTCCGAGTTTTCCTGCGATTGCCAACCCCGTGAAAGTCTTCCCCCAGCTTACCCAAGCGTTAATTATACAGTTGTCTTCGACTTCATCATAAACATCTTTCTGACTAGGCCGTAAATCATGCTTAAACTCAGGAAGTTTGACAGGCATGTTAATTCGACTATCTACTATTTCGTAGCCATCTGGTATCAAATCCGTTCTTCCTACAGGTATAGTAACTAAACCCCCACGAATACGAGCCATATTCTTTATCACTATAGGCGGATCTTTTGGATTGTATGAGGGGATAGTATAAGTAAGTTCTTTACTTAAAACCTCTTTATACTCGTCCGTTACTTGTAAATAAATACGGTTACTTATTACAGCTTTCATACTTTCCGTTTACTATCTTTTTGTTTTTCTTCCGCATACTCATATAAAAGCCAGGGGGCTTCGTTAAATAATAACATACCCGCCCACTTCATATCTGTATGAGGAGGGCGAGGTATAACACTAGGTTTACTAACTCCGTGTAACCATAGTAATGAAGCAATACCTTTCTTTTCTATTTTCTTAATTTTATAGTATCTTAATTTAAACCATTCAGTTTTTTCATAGATAAAAGGACTGCCTTTTGAGTCAATAAAAGTAGAAACTCTTTGCTTAATTATGCCGGTAAGATTTAATACAGACCTTCGAAGAGGCAACAAATTCTTATGAGGAGTTTGAATTCTTCTTAACCCTAAAGAATCTCCCGGCATATTTCGGTCATCTACTATTTGATTTTCTATAAGTAATAATCCATCAGAACAGCTCCAGTTGTCGTTTGGGAGGTGAAACACTGGGAAGGTTACGTGTAGAACGTCCTTGTAAGTACAAATCATCAACTGTCTCGTAAACTGTGCATGTTCTTATATTTTCTGCTCCGCCCGTATCTAATAATTTACATAGTTTGTATATATCAGTGTTGGGAAGGCAGTCTAGTGAGTATTCTTCATCATCTTTAGTGAATTTAATTTTCTTAACTATCATTATATAGTTTCTCAAACTTACCCATTGAGTAGTCACCTCCAATTTCAAAATCACAGCCAATAGGAGCACCTGGGATTTTAAGACCTCTATCTAATTGTACACATTTCTGTAATTGTTCTGAATAATGATCAATCTCTTCATCTGGAACTTCTGCTAGAATAGAGTCATGCACTAAAGCAAAAATTTTAGCTTTCATACTATTTGTTTGTATATAATTGTGCATATCTATAGCCCCAAGGAGATTAATATCAGAAGCAGCAGACTGCACCAGAAAATTAAGACCAGACCTAATGCTATGACTCTTGATACCCGCGTCCGAAGATTTGACATTTGGCAACCTCCTTTTTCTGCCAAAGAAACTGTAAATAAAACCGTTCTGCTCTATATAACGCTGGTTGTTATCAATCCAAGAACGTAATTTGTGAAAAGTTTGGAAGTAGTCATCAATTACTTCCTTAGCCTCTTGTTGACTAAAATAATTGCCCGAATCTTTAGTAACTTGTTCACTAATTTTCTTTGGCCCCGCACCGTACATGATACCGAAAGTAACAGCTTTGGCGGCTTGTCTTTTGTCTTTGTAGAGCGCATCTACATCTTCTACCTCACAGGGTAGTTTAAATACTGTTTTTGCAATCGTACTATGAAAGTTTCCTCCTGATCGGAATACTTCCATAAGTGCTTTATCTTCAGCTAATACTGCGGCAACATATACCTCTGCCGTGGTTAAATCCATTGCAACAATTCTTTTACCCCATCCAGCCCTAATACATCCTTTTACAGAAGGGTTATCCCGAGGAAGCTGCTGCATATTAAGTTTACCAGAAGAACTGAGGCGACCGCTAGTTGTGCTATGAATATTGAACGATGTGCGCAACCTCCCATCTCTATCCAATTGCGGTATGATTTTGTCCAAGTAAGTATTTTTAATTTTGGATCGTTGACGTATGTCAAGGATAAGTCCAGGAACTTCAGATTGTTTGCTAAGCTCTCCGAGTACTTCTGCGTCCGTTGAGTTTGCACCTGTGCCTGTTTTCTTTCCAGTAGGCTGCAACCCAAGTGTATCAAAAAGAAGGGAACGTAGCTGAACAGTAGAAGCAGGATTAAAGTCTTTTCCATTAATTTTTTCCCATTCCGTTATTCTAGGGTTTTGATACAGCTTATCTATTGCTGTATCAATATTTTTCTGCATTATTTCTTGTGCCATATATAATCTTTCTTTATCAAACGGTACACCATTATCCTGCGCATCAGTTAAAAACCTAGTGCCAGGAATAAGAATATTATCATATACCCACTTTAATTTGGGGTTTTCTTTAATTTTTTTAAGTTTTTCAAACAATAAATAAGTACACAGAGCATCCATAGCTGCATATGTTTTCATTACATCAAAAGGAATACATCCCCAATCAAACTCACTTTTTAATACTCCATGCTCTTTTCGGTAAACATCCATCCAATCATACATAGGCTTTTCATAATCACCATAGGGAGTGTACTTAATAGCAAGACCTTTAAGTCCGTGGTTGCCTGGATTCTCATCAATAAGATAAGACAGCAACATTGTATCTTCAAAATTAGAAAATTTAAAGTTGAAATGATACTCAAGAAATCCTATATCAAATTTTGCATTATGAAATACTACTGTTTTTCTATTGAAAAGCTCTTGAAGCAATTTTTCCGTTGTACTAGTAAAACAGTCTGCATTAAGATAAGCCCCTTGTATCCCATTAAAACATAAAGAAATTCCCTGCACATGCCCGTCTCTAGGGTATAAGCCGGTAGTTTCTGAGTCAAGAGCAACTATAGGGTTTGGACTATGAAGAGCTTTCATAATATACTTATTACACCCTTCAGTAGTTTTAATTCCAAAAGCAATATTTTCATCAATAACTACATCTTCGAGTTCACCGCCGATATGTTTAATTATATTACTTTTAGAAGCTTCCCATGTTTTTCTTACTTCTGGCTTAAATTTAAGCATTGCAGGATTAATCACGGGTAAGAATTTTTTATCTACTTTTGAGCCAGAAGACTCAGTGATAGATGTGGCACCTTTTACGAAGTATTTAAAAGACTCACTTCCAACTAGAATTACCCAGTCATATTCATTAGTATCTAAACTAATATCACAATCTCTTTTTAATACTTTTTTAATTGAAGGATCAGAACAGAGCTGATATTGATCGAAATCAAAGGCACCATCAAACTCTCTTCTATAGTCCGTCCTACTCGGTTTAGTTTCTACTAAGGCAACTTTAGCCATATTAATTTATTCCTTTTCCTGTTATAAAGCTATATCCTAGTCCTCGGGCCTCTTCTTCTTCCATATATGTGAGTATGGAAACTCCTATCTCTTCTTTTAAAGAGCCCCAATAATACTCTAATGTTTCACAGCGTAAACAAACAGTATCTACACCTGGGCAATCATTACTTACTATTGTAACTTGTTTTTTACGAATATTATTCGTATGAATATAAGTCTCTGTAGCAGCACTCCAACTTACAGGTATCCAATGTGTAGCAATATCTTCAATGCTTTCACATAGCTTATGTTCAGGAGTTAGTTTTTCCAAGGCACTACTAGCCATATAATGTATTTCTCAATTTATCTACTGAAGGTTGGGTAAGTGCACCAGGATCAGTGTTCTTTAAATGAACATTTCTAGCAACGAGACCAACTTTCTCGCACATACCTATTAAGGGTTCTGCAGCTTTTTGGCCTGCATTATCCCCATCAAAAAATACCTCTACATATTCCACTCCTTGAGCTTTAAGTAGAGCTAATTTAGATTCGTTAAAATTACTTGTTCCAAAGCAACATACAGCATTCGTAAGACCTTTGTCATGAAGATTTATCATATCAAATATTCCTTCCACTACAATGACTGAGTTTTTAATGCACTCAACAACTGGAAAGAGCGGGAGCCTAGCTCCTGGAGGTGTAAACTTATACTTAGGTCTTCCGTCCGCTGTATGACGTCCTTGAAACGCAACTATATTTCCCGAAATATCTCTTATAGGAAAGTTTATTCTTCCTACATAGTCTACTCCGTGGTGAAGAAAAGCCTCGAATTTTTTATAAATCTCAGGCTTAATATTTCTCCAATTACCTACATACGGTAGGGAATTCTGAGGAAAGGACAAATCAAGATTCTCAGAGCGCTTCTTTATAATTTTCTTCTTAAAAAAGTCGCGCTTCTGTTGTAAGTAATTTGTTCTTTCCCCAAAATGGTGAAATAAATTTCCTTTATGTTTACACGAAAAGCAATGGAATATACCAGTAATCTGGTCTACTCTCATGCTAGGATTTCTGTCTTCATGCTCGGGGTTTATACATTGTATAACAAAATCCCCGGCTCTTGGAATGAAAGAAATTCGTCTATCTTCTAATAGAGTTTGTACATCCATTCAACAACCTTGGTCTGAGTCGATTTCTATATGCTCCAAACCAGAGTCATTTTTAGGAACCCCATCTTCCCCATAATCAAGATTGTTGTCTCTGTTTCCATCTCCATTAAGTTCTGTAAGGTCTTGTTGTATTTCCCTATAGTTTACTACTAATTGTTCTGCGCTTGCTAGTCCCAAAATTGTGTCCCCACTGCTACCATCCGTGGCGTACAATACGCCGTTACTAAGTATTGTGGCTCTCGTCTAAACCGACCGTATCTACCACGCTCAATTCTATCTGAAAAATAGTTACATCTATTTATATCTCTAAAATACATATTAGCAGTATCTTCTGGTTCTCCGTTTACAATTACGATAAGTAAAAATGCCATTATCACATTTACTTACCTATATGTTTTATATCTTCCTTGCTTATTACTTGGTAAGCACCCTTATTATAAGCAGGTGCAATGGTATATTCAGAACTAGCTTCTGATTTCCAATCGTTTCTAGGCTGTGGTTTATAAGGGGTTAGGGGAACCGAGGGGTAGTCTGGAGTTTCTCTACGACCAGGCTCTTTCTCAGCATGTAGCTGCATAAACTCTACCTGCTTTTTCTTCGCTCGTATGGTCGTTCTTTTCCTGCCACTCATAGTATACCTCATACTTCCCTTTATAATCATAAAGCCTCCACGAAATTACATATATTATACTAAAAACAACGTAAAATGTCAAGAAATATTTTTAGATGTCGTCTATTTCTTCACCTGTTTTTAAGTCATTATCTCCAGCTTCTTTCGGATTTAAAGCAGTATCTGGTCCTATCTTTAGCGTCTCCCAGTTCATAGTCGAAGTAAAAGAACGCATAGCGGCTGCTCTCATTTTTACACAGTTGAAGGTCATACAATGATCCTCTTGTGACCAAGGTTCCATACTATATGCAGCATCCGCCGCATCTAATATGCCCTTGGCAAATCGAGCTTCGCCGCTAGCGTCAGTTTGGTAGGGCGCAAATACTGGGGTTTCATACTCTTGCGCCATACTCTTAAGTGCTTTACTAACTTCTATTTGCTCTGTCCAATCATACTGCCCACTTCTAGAGGGCACGGAAGAGCGCTTAACTTGATTGATATAGTCGACAATAATGACGCCTACATCCATTTTTCCTTTTATTTTTTTATCAAGTTCGGCTCTAATCTTAGAGATAGTAAGAGAGGGGTCATAAATTACATCTAACTGTTGAGTCGGGAGAAGCTCACAGTTAGAACGTAAATTATCATGAAGTTTTTCAAAGTCTCGATGTTCTCGATATTCAAGCAACTTATCTTGACTATCTTGGTATCGATTGGCCCACCAGGACGCTACCTTTTCCCACTCTACTATGCTAAGATTCTTACTCTTTAGCCTAGAGAACGGGATTTCGGTAGCTATCGCACAACACCGTTGCAGTATTGCACGGCTATCCATTTCAATTGTGAAATAAATAGCTGATTTCCCAGAGCCATATACATTGTTAGCAATGTTAGCACAGGTGATGGATTTCCCTGCCCCACGGCGACCACCAACCAAAATCAAATCTCGGGGGGAGAATGAGATTTCGAAGTCGTGGTCAGTATTTAAGCCTAAAGGCAGGTACTTTCCAATTTCGTCATCTGACTCAAACAAGGGAATACGTTGCATACTCTCTTGTGGGTCTTGAAGGTCTACTTTATCTTCGATGTCCAAAACAATTTGATGCAGATGACCTACAGATTCTTCTGCGTCTTCAAAAGACATAGAATGATCTACATAATCCTCAAGTGAATTAAGGATTTCTTTTTGAGTGTACTCATTTTTAAGATACTGAAGCAACATATATGCATCAGCGTCTGTTTCTATTGAATTTACTGCAAACAGTAATTCTTTAGTCGAACTATCACGTAGCTCGAATTTGAGATCCTCAAAGGTCGGGAGCTTATGGAACTTTTCACAATGCTTATCTATTTCTGTGAATAACTTATGGTATTCACTGGGTAGATACTGCTTTCGCACAGATGCCCAAGATTCAAAATCTTGCAGCTCTAATACCTGCTTAAGAAAAGCACTTGCTAAGTTCAATGAGTCCCCCGATAAAAATATAGCCGCAGTGACCCCTCACCACGGCTATATAGAAAGATTACTGCTTACGATGCGGCAGCTTTTTCCTTCTTTGCAGCTCCATCATAATCTGATGCTGTCAGACCACGACGAGTTAGCATGGTTTTTACGCCACGTGCAGTTTTACCGATTGACTCAGCAATCGCTTCAACTGTCATATCGGAAACATCACCAAGTTCTGCAAGAGGATCTTCCTTTGCAGAGCTTTTGGTATGCTCTTGGCGGGGGATTGCGTCAATATCGCCAGAACGCAGAAGGCTCATAGCCTTACCACGTACGCTGTTCACGGACTTGCCGAGAGCTTCAGCGATGGCTTCTACATACGCACCATCGTTAACCATAGACACAAAAGTATCTTCTTCTGCCGGAGTATAAGTCCGTACAGTTTCAACCTTAGGTGCAGGCTTAACATGGCCAGTAAGCTCCATAGAAAGAATCTTACCTTGAATAGACTTCGCAGTAAATGCGCCGTCTTCAAAGTGAGATGCAATCTCAGCATAAGTATACTCGCCGCTATTGTCTGTAACAAAAGCAGAAAGAGTATTCTCTTGAGAAGCAGTAAACTTGCTAGTAGCTTTGGAAGAGGCAAGCTCTACTTCAAAGCCCATTTTTCGCAGTTTACTAGAAACTGACCGTGTAGTAGTCTCAAGCTGGCCTGCTGCTTCTGCAACAGTAGCTTGGGATACTGGGGATTCATCACCGACAAAATTAGTGAGCTCGTCGGTACGCTCATCTGTCCACTTAGGCAATGTTGCCATTGATTTCTCCTATCAATTCTCGTAGATTAGTTACTATTGTTATGCCCCTTTGCTGGGCTTGTCTTGTCTTTGCAGACTCAATACCGGATTCATTTACTAAAATCGATACATCCTTAGTAAGGCTATTTTTTACTACATAGCCTTTTCGAGTTAAAATGTCTTCTGCTTCTGCTTTAGTTTTGAAACTGGTAAGTTTACCACTAATACAGATTGTCCCTCTACTATATCTCACAGACTCTTTCTTTTCAAATTTCCAATTTAAAGGTAGATCCTGTAAAAAAGGAATAAATTCTAACTCATACCAATCCATTAAATTTTCAGTTGCCTTTGGTCCTAGTCCTGCCTTTTGGCACTTATCAAGTCTCAGTTCAAATATATAAGTAAGATACTTTGATAGTTTCTCAGTTGCAGACTTTCCAATCAAAGGTATACTGAAAGCCGGTAATACCGCATTCATAGGTGCGGTTTTTGAGTTTTGAAGTTCTACATAGAGCTTCTCACCCAACTTTTCAGAGGAAAGTTTTTCAATAATATCTTCTTGAGTTAAATCATATAGCTCATGAAGGTTTTCTACTTCCAACTTTTCTATTGTACGAGGGCCAAGTCCTTTAATCTTTAAGGTCTTACCCCAATGTTCAAGCCGTTTGGATACCTGTGCACCGCATAAGTCGTTATTACAATAGAGTAAGTCAGACCGCCACTCCAAAGATGCGCCACAAGAAGGGCAGCTCTCAGGAGCAATTATAGCTTGCATAGATATTCCTCTAAATTTGAAAGTATATTATATTTTAATTCAGGTTTATTGTCAAGATTTATTTTTCGTCAACTCGTCGGACAATACGCGGGATAATTTCCCCGCTTCTTATTACCTCAACTCTACACCCAATTTCTAAATTTAAGTCATTAATATACTGGATATTGTGTAGCGTGGCTCTTGATACGTTAGCTCCATCAATTTCCACAGGGTCGAGCACAGCTACGGGACTAACAACGCCTGACTTCCCGACTTGCCACACAACATCTAGTAATGTAGTCTCTACTCCTTGTTTTTGAATTTTAAAGGCCATAGAGCCTCTAGGGTGATGAGCAGTGTTTCCCTGACTAGTCCATTCGACTAGATTGTTTACTCGGTAAACTTCTCCGTCTGTCGGATAAACGTCTTTCAACCCCCCATCCGTCACAGTTTTAAAACCTTCCCTAGATAAAGTACCCATTAGATGTGTCCAAGTATTTGACTGAACAATATGCTCTTTACACTTGAGATCATATGCAATAAAGCATAGATCGTAGAGACGTTCTCTAAAAGACTCAATGTCTTTTAGGTTAAGCGACCCCGCTGCATAGTTGCGAGCATTCGCAAAAACCTTGGGTACTACTACTTCCCCATCTATCTGTACTACTCCTGTAATACAGATTTCCTCAGGAACGAGAAACCTTGCTTTTTCAGTCACATCAATACCGGTTATACCATTACCTCTAGTTGCGGCTTGTATTAACTTGCCGTTTTTATATTGAAGGGATATAGCGCTGCCGTCGAGTTTTGGACTGCGTACACAAATACTATCAAACTGTATTCTCCACATGTCCAAATCCGTTTCGGAAAAGGTTTTCTGTAGAGATAACAACTTAAATAGATGATATACTTCTCCATCGGGTTTATACCCAACTGTAGTATTATCTTCATATGTCGCATCCCACTCAGCATCAGTTAAAGAACTGGTACCTTGCTCGTAGTATTGTTTTGCGATTTTTTGCTTAAGTCTCTCACTCATAAAATATATTATACTTGAAAGAATTGAAAATGTCAAGAAAAATTAGGGATACTACTCCAAATAAATTGAATCTATTAAATCTTTAAAGTTTTCCTCAATAATAGCCTTAGATTCTGCTAAGGATAGTATCTCGGTAAGGGCACGAAACAATTCTCTAGTGTTGCTGAAGTCGATGGGCATGGCGATACCTTCTGGTGAGGGCTTCCACTCTTCATCAAAATCCATATAGTACCTCCGAATATGAAGGTACTCAATACTATGAAAAGTACTAACGACCACTCGAATTTGGGTTTGTTTTTCTTCATCATAATGAATTATATGTTCATAAACTGCGGGAGCTTCATGTAATTGAATCATCTGTCGTTCCTCAGCACCGAAGCAAGAGGTACAACACTCGTGACATTCTTAGGTTTTAATAAGCGATAAGAATCTGTGTCCCAACAAAAAAGTAGTAGGGTTTCATCAGATTCTTTCGCTCTATTCTTTTTACTCTGGATGTAAGGTGTGCTAAAGTCGGCGGTACATACATTGTACTTTAACTTTCTTGAATTCTCACTACGAAAAGTGATGATTGCATCACCATACTCATTTACAAGAGAAGCTAGTTCGTCCTTTTTCACAAGGCTCCTTATAGGTCAGGTGGGTAAAATCTTTTACTACCCTGTACTCTATACAGCCTAAAAAAGGCCTCGGGGAGAACCCCGAGGTTGATCCTAGTCGGTCAATAGCCCTGTAAAATATTGAGCTGCCTTACCAGTCAGTTTAGATATAATATCCTCATCGACATCAAGACCCTTATCATTTATAGCCGCAATAAGAGCGTCTTGTGCAGCTTGTTTAGAAACGCGAGTACCACCAGAAGAAGCTCCCCCATTCCCATTCGCTTGAGCCTTTTTTATGTAGACTCCCGCTTTTGTTAAAATCATTCTAACCCCGTTGGGGCTTTCTTCAAGTTCTTCTGCTATCTCCGCTACTATCTCCATAGAAGTTTCTGGAGTTGGGTTTTGCTCTTCGTACATTTCTACTGCTTGAGCTTTTTTGTTGTCGTCCCACGCCATTTTGCGTTTTCCTCTTGTTTGTTGTTGCTGAAAATAAAATCGGTCGCCCATTGGTTTCCTCATTTTTAGACTACTATTATATTTGAAATTCACCTCTTTTGTCAAGAATTATTTTTAGCTTCCCCTAGATTTTTGTAAGGTTTACTCCGTATTCTTCCAGGTGCGTTAATTTTCCTAACTCACATGCTAATGCATAAGCATAAAATCCACCAGTACTAAAATCATCTGTCTTTTCTAGAATGTATACTGAATACCCTTTGCTTTCATACTTATTTGCTACTTCTACTTCTTTATCTACTATAGCAGGAGAATGGTACTTAGCAGACCAGACCTTTTCACCAGGAATAAATTCTTCTGCTACACAATTTTCAGGTAAAAAAACAGGATAACCCCTTTCGTCTGCTGAAGGGGGTCGTTGTGGTACTCCTATTCTTTCAAGTATTGATTTTACAAATCCCGCTGAACGATACAAACTCTTTGATATTTCGGATATATTCTCCCCTTGGAGGTATCCCATTATGGCAGTTTGAATCTCATACGGCTGGGCTTTTTTGCCTTTATTTTGTACTTTTCTTTTTTCAGTATAAGCAGTTTTTTCGTGATGCTCTTCTATTATTTTAGCTAATCGAGTTGTATTGTACGAGATGTTCAAAATCTCGCATGCTTCCTTTTTTGTTATTGGGCGTTCCTTCGACAGCAGATTGATAACATGGGTAATGTTGCCCGTAGTGAGTTTCTCGTGGTCTCGCTTCTTCACTCTCCTCAATTAATTCATCCTCCAATTTAAATAATAAACAGCACATAGCATGTGCAAGGTGTGATAAGTCTGTCTCTTCATCATACTTTTCACCTTCCATATGTGCAACAATATGTCTTAATGCTGCGCTTGTGTACCTATTCTGTAGATCATCTACTTTACGCCAGTTCTCTGGGCCGTACTTTTCTGCTCCATGTGTAAGAACTTTTCCTATCTCTATCAGAGATTTAGGGGGAAGTAGGTATAACATTGGTTTTTCCTGATCAAATTTTTTACCCTCACTCATATTACATTACCTATATGTTGTGCATCTTCGATGTCTAGGTCTAAGGTATCTGTAATTAAAATCATACCCCAACCACAGTTAAAAGTATTTAACATTTCGTCACGGTCAAACTTACTAGCTACAATCTCCCATATACCTTCAAAAGGTCTGTTAAATAAGTGATAAGTTCTTCCATTCAAAATACGTTTTAGGTTTCTTACTATACCCCCTCCGGTTATATGAGCGCATTTTTTAATCCTAGATAAGTTACTAAGAATCTCTTTAGTATAGATACGAGTAGGCTCTAGCATCCATTCTGCTCGTCCTAGTGTCTCTCTGATTGGGGTAAAGCCGTTACTATGCAGACCACTACTAGGAATTCCTATAAGGTGGTCTCCTGCGTTAGGAGTCTGTAATTTAGAATGTATTCTAGTTCGCTGCTGTACTTCCCCTATAGCAAACCCGCATAGGTCGAAAACTTGTGCTGAGCTAAACATTCCTTTTAATTGGGCAGTTTCACCCCCAACTAGCTCACACCCCGCTAACTCACATCCTTTTTTAATACCTTTAATAATTTCTTTACTTTTATCAAGGTTTAATTCTTCTACTGCATAGTAGTCCATGAAAGCTGCGGGTGTAGCTCCGCAAGCTAAAAGATCATTTACACACATAGCGACTAAGTCTATACCTATAGTATCCCACTTTTTATACCAATTTGCTACGTATAATTTTGTTCCAACCCCGTCGCAAGTTATATAAATATCTTTATTACCTCTAGTAAGGCAGGCAGCATATTCATTAAAACCTAAGTATTTTGCAAATTCATCTGCTTTAAGTTGATTAACCATTTACAGTCACCGATTCACATGCTTCAATTACATTAGGATATATACTTTCTAATCTTTTCCAACACATCTCAGCTATTTCTTGGTGCTCTAGTTGAGTGCCGTTAGCTCTTCTTAGGCCGCAGTAATGAATCCAGCTACGTAAAGTACCTGCCATATATAGGGTTGTTTCTGTGTTTCCTTCGGGTAGTATAGCTCTGGCTTGTTCTTTTGCAATACCTTCTTCTAAAGCCCACTTATAAACTTCTTTAACTTTTTTTATAATCTCTGCTTGTTCAAGATACCAGTGGCCTTCAATAGCAGTTTCCTTAGTAGAGTCAGGGTTAAGATGGATAGAGTTTTGTCGATTCTTTTTATCTTGAAGCCTGGCTTCTCGCAAGCTAAAGGTTTCTGATACAGCATACCGTTGAGAGAACTCTTGAAAAGAAAAGCTGCGATGACGCAGTATTTGACGGGAAATATCACGTGTAGTTATTATTTCCATAGTTACTGAAGCCATCTCGAACGGGCTCCAGTGTTGGTTTTTTATTAAGTAAGCTAACAGCTTGGGAGCTGTCTTACTATTATTTTGATTTTCTGGATTACTGACTCTAGCGCAATAAGCGATAAAATCCTCTGCCTCTACCTTTGCTTGGGTATAGGCAACAATATTTACAGAGCTCACGTACTGACATTCTCCATTCTAGTCATTAATCTTTCGGCTCGATTTGTTACTTGTAGATACCATTTCGAGTTACGTCCTTCAAAGGCAGCATTTTTCCAATTTGATCTTTCAAGAGCTCCTTTGAAGTTTTTGAACTGGGACAGTCTAGGACGCCCCATGTTAAATATCATATTTACAAGTATTTCTTGTACTTCCTCAGGGAAGTCCTCGTAATAAGGATCATAGAGCATCTTACACTCATTGATAGCAATATCAAGATCCTTTTCGAAACAAGACTGTACTCTTTTTTCTGAAATAGGGGTACCTATTGGTAGTCCTCTTTCTTCATCATATTCGGTAATTAGATGGCCAATTCCAAGAGTAGGATATCCCAAATGGTCTTTGTAGATTTCATACTTTACTCCTTCATCAATTACTAATTGCTTATATACTGATTCTCTATTCATTTTCTCCTTTCCTACACAAGCAGGGATTACATAAACATTCTGTGCATTCACATTGGTACATATTAATACCTCTTTACTAGATCCCAATTCATGGGCTCTTCTGATCTTATTTCAACTTCTTGACCATCAATGTCTTCGAATTTAATAAGATGGGGTTTTAAAGTTTTAATTTCGGCTACTTCGTATTTTTTAGGGGTGCGTTCGTACTCCTCTCTTCCTTTTTCATCTATTACTTTACGACCTACAAACCAGATTGTAAGTGCATATTCATCATACCACAACTTTTTAAGCCAGTTAATAAACTTATTTTCTGTAACTTCATTTTCAGTCTTCATTTTGAAGCTCTTCGTTCTTCTCTAACCACTCCTCCGCTTCATCGGCTACTTCTGTTGCTTTTCTATAGTATAAAATAATCTCTTTCTGTTGTCGTATAAACCTACGAATCTCTTGTAAATTATACGCCATACTCTCATAATCTGGGGGAGTTAATCCAAATACTACAAACTCTCCGCCTAATAATTCTTCTACTTTCTGTATTGATTCTTCCCAATTTTCCTTAGTAATAATGAACCAATTAACATCTTGCAAGGTTATTTGTTGAGGTAAAGGAGGCTGATAAATCTCTATTGGGATTTCTTCAGTTATTACTTTTACCGGAGGAGGGGGTGTAAAATCAAATTTTGGTAAGCTAGCACACCCGCTAGTCAGCATTATCGAAAGCACGCTCGCTTTCAGTATCATCGGCTTCATCTAATTCCCTGCTGTCTGCTTCCACTTGACGAAATACTTTTTTCGTACCGCTGTTAATTTTAGGTTCCATATAATCTGGCTTCGCTCTAGCACTCTTGGTAAGATCATGTCTTTTGAAAACACTAAGATACTCATTCTTTTCCTGCTCAAGACTATTATGCTTTCTTGTAAGCAAAGTAAAAGCCTCCTGCTGGACTTTCATTTTTTCCCGCATATTCTTAATTGTAGCCTCATTTGTCGCCGCAGCGGTTTGGAGAACTACATTATGCTGTTGTGCCGATGCTAATTCCATTTGTTGTTGGGTGATGCGGTTGTCTTTTTCATTTATTACTACTTTATGATAAGCGTAACCTGCACCACCAACAACTAGGATGATCGGAAGCATTTTAATCATTCCAAGCATACTATTTTTCCATTACTAGAGCAAGGAAGATAATAGAACTTCGTATTCTTTTTTATTTATTGTGCACAAAGTTTTTTGCCTTCCAGCAGGCGTATAATGCATAAGGTGAATATTATAAGCATTCGCAGATTCTCTGATCTTCTTCAGCTTTACACGACTCGCATTTTGCTCGTTAATTACTTTTTGTTTGCACAGTGTATACGCTTCACTCTTTGAGATGTTCGTAGCACCGAGCGTTTCTGGGGCTATTATTAGGGCTAGCAATCCGACTAGGATTGTTTTTTTCATAAGGTTTTCTCCTCCTTTGCTTGGCATGGCAATGCCTGTTACGATTTAGCCATGCAACCCATCTATTTGCCCGATAGTGGGGATTAAGCACGACTTCTAAACTCTAATCTTCTACGTCAATATGTCCATTGTCTGCCATATAGTCCACAGCTTGTTCAATTCCTACTCTTCTACCTACAAAGTACGCGTGCATACCGCACCCTGCTAAGCATACAGAAAATATAATAAAAGCACCAACTGTAGTTATCAAGTTACGTCTCCTTAGGTGTAGATTTCTCAGTTGTGTATATTATACAAGAAATAACATCACTTGTCAAGAAACATTTTTAGAATGTGCAGTTAAAAATAATTCTTGACAAATGATGTTGTTTATTGTATAATGTGTGCATGAGAAATTATAAGAAAAAACCTTGGACAACGAAAGAGAAAGGACTATTAGCCCAATACTACTATAGGATACCCTTAGAAGAATTAGAGGTAATACTTCCAGATAGAACAACGAATTCAATACGAAAACAGGTATTGTACTTGAAGTCCAAAGGATGGAGGTTTAAAAGGCATGCTAGTTAAGGTACTTAAAGGATTAAAAAATGCACTTAATCCTAATTATTGGGCTGAAAGAATAGGTGAGAAAAGCGGAGTCTATGATAAAGCCCGAGAAAGTAAATTAGCTACTTGGTCTGGTAACTTAGAAGGTTGGAAATGGTGGGCGTGGCAGTTAGGCCCTTGTCTAATAATTTTTATTTTAATTGAAGTTATACTAAATATGATTGGTATGACTATGTTACCTTGGAGGTAAATGATGAGTATAGCAAGAAAGGTATCTGCGAGCACCCCCTACATAACTCGCATCGCTCGTTTGATGGAACAATATAGCGAAATATGTAATAATCCAGATTGT
>VTLG01003680.1_pt1 | contig 17556 bp, 20 predicted proteins | sample 4694571 | NCBI WGS metagenome assembly VTLG01 (sample SAMN12604809, study PRJNA352737) | marine metagenome | biome: ENVO:00000447; feature: ENVO:00000209|ENVO:00000569|ENVO:01000036; material: ENVO:00002151; isolation source: viral sequences binned using virsorter ... | reverse complement strand
TTGAATATTTTTAGACATCTCTTTCCAGATAGGAAGAGATAGCTCTCTATTCTTGACATCAAACATTGCAGTTGGTTGATTTCTATGGATTACATGGATATCTTCTTCTGCAAGTAATTTCGCAAGTGTTGATAAATCTCTCATTAATCTCTCTTTCTCTATTATGTATATAGAGTAACACAGAAAAAGAGATGTGTCAAGTCACCTAAAAAAATCGTTTAAAATCAATGACTTACTATCACGCCAGATTACATAAACTCCATCAAAGGTGCGAATCGCTTGATTCGTGATTCGCAAATATCAAAGTATTCTTTTTCTTTTTCAATACCGATAAAATCAAACCCCTCATCTTTTGCAGCCATGCCAGTAGAACCACTTCCCATAAATGGGTCAAGAACAGTTCCACCTTTTGGTGTAACTAATCTGCAAAGGTATTTCATCAATTCAACAGGCTTTACAGTTGGGTGTGTATTTTTTCTTTCAATAACTCTGTTTAGACCGATACCTTGTCCTTTATCGTAACCCTCACCTTTACTTTGGGCTCCACCAGACATACCCATCTTTTTAGTTTCAAAATCATCTAACCCTTGATTTCTCTCAGACTTTGATACTTTTGGACAATAAAAATATCTTGATGCATTACCACTATCTTCATATTCTATCGTATATTGTAAAGATTTCATACCAGAGTTTTCATTTGTCCAAACCTTGTCATCTTTTCTAGGTTGACGATTTACTGGTTTTCTTTTTACATTTTCTGTTTGTCCAAAACTCAACTTATCAATACCTATAGCTTCTTTTGACTTTTTACCTTGATCCCTAAAATCTGGATTAGTGTCTGGATACTTTGCTTCTCCACCACCACTTGTTTTTGGAAATATGTTTTTAACAACATCACTACCATCATGCATTACATTTGCTGGGAATCTACCATCTTTAGTTCTCTCTTGTATTTCCTCTGGTGTAATTTCTCTTATTTTAAATGTGTCGGTATCTTGATAACCTTTTCCACCACCACCAGTTTTATGCCACCCACTTCTATCATTTTCATCTGCATATTGAACTCTACTTGCATCAATATTGATTGCACCAGTTCCATGTTTCAATACATTACCAACAATAGAACTTTCTGATAATGGTTTTCTTGCCATCACAATAGGTTCGTGTGCAGGCTTAAGTGCAGTTCCCCAACCTTCCCATTGTTTTGCTTTATCGGTTGCTAATTCATTCATGTCCTCTATTTTTTGGTTTGACTTTGAACCAACAATTTTTGCATAATCATCACCACCAGAACGACTATGTTTTTTTTCTCCTACTTTTTTGCCAGTTTTAGGAAACATACTGTCAGACCAATCTGGATAGTTCTTAAAATAATCACATATAAGAATAAATCTTTCGTATGTCAATGTTTGTGGACAAGGAGTATTTTCTCCTATAAAGTGGTCTATCTGTCTTGGTGTTACTTGTGCGGCTTTTGCTAGTTCTTCACGACTACCTAATGATTTCAACCAAACCCTAATGGTGTCATTATTTCCTCGCCTTTTATCAATTTGTTTTCCTATATTCAAACTCTTTGGAAAACCACTTCCATATATCCACATAATCTGGTCACGAATCTCAAAACCAGCATCTTCTATTGCAACTGCCATTCTATGATAATTTCTTGATGCAGAAAAGGCAAGTAAATGTCCACCTGGCTTTAGAAGTTTATATGCAAGTTCCCAAGTTTCTTTACGAAATGCAATATCTCCACCATCCCATTCTTTACCCATAAAACCAGTTGAAGCTCTTTTAAATGCACCATCAGTTCCCTCTTGAGCTGGTGCAGAACCTTCTTTACCAAATCTTTCTACGATAGATGTTAAATGATATGGTGGGTCTGTAACAACAGAATCCACTTGTTTTCCATCATCAATTAGTTTCTGCATTTCTTCAATGCAATCTCCATTAAGTAGTAACATGACTAAAATTCCTTATCTTCTCAAATTTAATTGTGCTTCTGAATTTATCCACAAGTGCATCTTGTTTATGACTTATGACAAAAATATTTTCACCACTTAATGTATTCAGAATTTTTAGAAACTCATCTGTTCCAGTTCCATCAAGTGAACTATCAAATATCTCATCTAATATTAATAGATTTGTATTTGTAGAGTTTTTCATCTTTGCAATAGCTCTCCATGTAAAAAGTAATGCAAGGTCTATTCGCATCTTCTCGCCTTCACTAAAAGATGCATAAGTAAATTCATCACGATATCGTGATTTAATCGTTTCCTCAAAATTTTCATCTAAAGTAAAGTTAACATAAAATTCCATAGATGTCAAATATTTGTTAATAAGTTTATTCATTATGGGTAAGTATTGTTTTATGATTTTAGTTTTAATACCAGTATCCATTAACATACTTCTTGCAGCCTCATGGTAAACTTTATCTTCTCTTAATTTAATTTTTTGTTCTTCAACTTTTTTTATATCTAATTTTAAACTTTCTAGTTTCTCAACATCAGATTCTTCTACACCATCTTTTTTGTATTGTTCTATCTCAGTTTCTAACTTTACATTAAATTTTTCTAACTCGTTAATAGATGTATTTAATTTTGCAATACTGACTTCGTTTTCTTGAACCAGTTTACCAATATTTTTAAACTCTTTTAGTTTACTATTTACTTTTGTCATTTCATCAGACATTTTATGTAAACCCTCATCAAGTAGTTTTACTGAAGCTTTATTTTGTTTTATTTTCTCTGTCTTAAAATCTTTACTAATCTCTTGTTCACAAGTTGGACACTCATCATTTTCTTCAAAGAAAGTAATCATTTTAGATTCACGATTATGTTTATCCTTGAGAGTAAACTGAATATCTTTTAGTTTATCTCTTTTTTGTGTAACTTTATCTTCACCTATCATGCTTTGTAAAAGTTCTTTATTTCTATCTTGAAGTTCTTTTTCACTTTCCTTTCTTTTTACTAATTCATTATTATTATCACTAATAGTTTTTTCTTTTTGTTGAATAATTTTATCTTTGTTTTCTTTCATAGATGACATATGAGTTTCTTGCATACCAATTTTTGATGTTACTAAATCATATTGGTGTTCTATATCACGAATATCCTCTAAAATAGTTTTTAGTTTTTGTTTGAGAATAACATTCATAGTTGAGAATATTTTAATATCTAATATTTCTTCAACAACTTCTCTTCTTTTAACTGCTTTAAGTTGCATAAATGGAGCCCAAGATGCACTACCTAGTATTACAACTTGTGTAAAAGAACCATAGTTTAATTTGAGTATTTGTTGTTCTAATATCTTTTGATAATCTCTGACATTGGCTTCAAGATTCATCATTTTATCATTTTGATAAATCTCAAACTTGTTTGGTTTAATACCACGAATTACTTTGTATTCAACTGTTCCAATAGAAAATTCAACTTCAACCATAGTAGAACTATTGTTGATAGAGTTTACCATTTGATTTTTACTAATGATACGAAATGGTTTACCAAACAAACCAAAACAAAGTGCATCTAATATTGTAGATTTACCAGCACCATTTTCACCAATAATAAGTGTTGTAGGATTTCTATCTAATTGAATTTCTATAGGTTGATTTCCAGTTGACAGAAAGTTTTTCCATCTCACATATTTAAATTTAATCATATTTCTAAATCTTGGGCCTCTGTATAAAGTTGTCTTTGTAGATTAATCAATCTAGGTTTATCTAGTGTTGTGTCTAGTTCTTCTACATACTTACTTAATAGTGTCATAGTGTCTTGTGTGTTTTCAACAATATCATCTGACACAGAGTTTGCATCTAAATCAGAAAAGTCCTCTATAATTTTTACTTCGTGACTATCTGCTTTCAATAATTTTTCAGTAAATCTATCAAACTGATATAAGTCTTTTTTATTAACAACTATAAGCTTCACATAATTATCTTTGTATTGTGTGATATCATGGTTCTCATAATTTTTATTAGTATCATCATAGTATATTTTCTTATGAATAGTTCTAGGATTTATAATCCTCTCAAGTGTTCTAGTTTTTGTATCAAAAATATGGAATCCTTTTTTATCATCACAATCATTCCAATAAAACTCGTATGGACTGCCCAAGTAATATATCTGACCATCATCTGATTTGTGATGGAAATGCCCACTAAAAACACTATCAAATTTTGTAAAAATAGATTTATTATATCCATGTTCATTTTTCATACCTTTCATCATTTCAAAACCAGCAATCTCTAAATGTCCCATACACATATCTGATCTTGATTGTTCTATAATTTTCATTGTTGAAGCATGATTAGATGCATTTATCCAAGGCAGAAACAAAACAGATAAATCATCAAATGTTACCTCTTTAGCCTCTGGATAAATTTTAACATTTTTATATCTATTACCAATCAACTCTGTAACAGAGTTTACCTCATTTGTATTTTTAAAATAAGTATCATGGTTTCCAACCAGAATATGAAGTTCAACTTCAAGGTCTATAAATGGTTGTATGAACTTTTCACGAAACTCTTTTACTGTTCTATAAGAAACATATTTTCTTCTATCCATTATATCCCCCAAGTGAATACAATGTTTAATATTGTTTTCTTTTAGATATGGAAAAAATTGTTCCTCGTAAAACTTATAAAAATACTCACTAAAGTTTACGTTGTCATTTCTTGCACCAAAGTGAGTATCACCGATTATTGCTATATTCATCTAATATTTCCTACCACTACAATCCTTTCATCATCTGTTTGCGATACTGGAACTCTATGATTCATTACAGATGGAAAAATAATTAAATCGCCTACTCTAGGATAAATCTTTTTTTCTACTCCATTACCCACAAAAATAAATGGTTCTGTGTTTTCAGAAGTCTTTACATAATATGTCCAACTTAAAGCAGACGGCCAATGATGATGTGTTTTTATATAATGTCCTTTTCTATATAATGCACCCCAACAATCTTCTGTCTTAAAGTCGTGTTCTTTTGGACAAAAATTATCTAACACTAATCTTGATATTGTTTCAAACTCTTTTATAAACAAATGTGATTTATAATTAGTCATATGATAATTATCAAGATTTTGTTCTTTTTGTTTTTGTTCTACATTTTCATCTCTAAATTTTTTTATCCTTGTTTCTATTAAATAATTTAAATCTTCAATAATAGGATGTTGTTCTATATCATCAGGCCAAACAAGTCTCTCTTCCTCTGCAAACAAATTATAATGTCTTGCCATAAAAGAATATTGTAATTCTTGTATCACTAATCCATTTACATCTGGAGCTCCAGACTTTTTAATTTTAGGTGGTAGTCCAATTGGAACTGTAAAACTATCCATTCAATCTTCCATAAAGTTTTCCAAACCTTTCGGTTCACCTTTACTTTCTTTTTTCTTTGGTTTATAAACTGCTTCGTCAGGCACCATTACATTTGGGTCAAACCCACCAACATTATAATTTGTATAGTCGCCTTCCATTGTTGTATATTGAACAAAATCTTGTTTTTCTATCATTCTATGTTTTACATGAGATTGTTTCTTTTCTTTTTGTATTCTACGAATAAATGCATAATATATGATTTGTGTAAAATATGCAAAAGGGTTTTTAGATTTCTCTGGATTAAAGTTATGTATGTATTGTAAACAATTTTCTATACCATCACTAATCATTTCTTGTCTGTAAGTATAGTTAATAAAATTTGGTCGGTATGATAATCCATTTGCAATCTTCAAAAAACACTCACCAATATAATTTGTAATTCTAGGAACATCATCTCCAGCTTCCTCTGCATCTTTACACTTCTCTTTCCAATCAATCATTGCTTGATGAAACTTTTTATTGTCTACATAATGAGCTGTTTTTTGTTTTGGCATTGAAACTTCCTTGCGAATATATTAGATACATATTATCAAATATTTTTGATAATGTCAAGATAAACTAATACTTTTTTTGGTATTGACAAGATTGAAAATTATGTGTATAATCACTTTGTGACCTATCAGATATATTATTAATGTATAGTATTCTTTTGTTTTTCAAGGATAGCTTCTACTTCATCTAATTCTTTTTCTAAATCTTCAATTTTTTCTTCTTTTTCTATAACTCTAATTTCTTTTTCTGTGGGTTGAATTAACTTTCCATTTATAGCTTCCATATTTTTTAAAACATATTCATAATACTTTTGTAGTCCAGCACTTACTGGTGTCATCAATACAACTGTATTTTTTTGAATTGTAAAATCTTCCTCATCAGAATAAGGTTGAATCCATCTTGAAAGGCCTAATGATTCCACTACACCCTTTGCTGTGGTTCTATTATAAGTTTCCATTTTCAAAGGTGAAGTTATTTTTATAGTGTCATCTTTATATCCTAATACATCACAAATTATATCTTCTCCGTTTGCTAATTTTACTACTTGATAATTCATAACTTTACTCTATTAACTTTATAATTAAAGTTTTCTTCCTTATAGATATTTAGTCTTTCTGTAAAGTGTCGGTAGGTAAAGTTTTGTCTGGATTTATAGCTGATGTTATCCGACACATCAAATAGTCTGACCATAGTTTTATCTTTAGTTTGTCTGAGTCCTCTACCAAGCGATTGGAGAACTCGCACCCTAGACTTAGAGGGAGAGGCGAACACGATATTATTGATGTTCCTAATATTAATACCAGTAGAAAATGTGCCATAACTTGCAACAATGAGAGAGTCTTTTTCTTTCTCAACGATTTTACGAATCTTTTCTCTTGTTTCTGTAGTTGTTCCACCATATACAAAAAATACCTTTTTATCAAGTTTTTTTATTTCATTATACAATAATACACCATGTTTGTCAACTAACTGGAATAAAACCAAAGTATTACCTTTTATTGTTTTGCAAAGATTTTCAATAAACTTATTTCTTTTTGTATGTGATACAATATAATTTAGCTCCTCTGCATATGTATATTTTCTTATTCGTTTACATTCTTCATCTGTATGTTTTAACACTATACAATCTATTTCTAGTTTTGCAAGTGTTTTATTATCTATAAGTTCTTTAGTTGTAGTGACTTGTGTAACTTTACCAAACAATCCCTCTAATACTAATCTATGTGTTTGTGTTCCATCTAATGTTCCAGTAAGTCCAAATCTATATTTGCAGTCACCACTTCGTGTCATTATATCTGTCAGGGATTTGGCTTTAAATAGGTGTGCCTCATCTCCTATGATACAGCCATACTGTGCAAAATACGGCCTATGAAGTTTATATAATGATTGCCAGGTAGAAATTACGACTGGTTTGCGTGAACCTTTATCGTGGCCTGCGTAAACTCTATGAATATATTCATCTTTCCAACCATAGTCAATAAAATCAGAATACATTTGTTCAACTAAAGATGTTGTTGGAACAAGTATTAAAGTTTTAAGATTCATTAAATGATAATAACGAACAAGTGTATAAATTATGAGTGACTTGCCCGAAGCAGTAGGAGATAACAAAAGACAACGATTTGTTCGTATAGCATGATATATGGCATCAATCTGGTAATCACGAAATTGTATAGATTTCCCTCTGGTCTTGGGTTGTAGTGAGGTGGCAAAATCTCTAACGCTCTCACGAATAACATTCCGTTCATTTTCTACTCCTTCTTCTATTATATATTCTATAGAGTTTCTTAAACAAAACTCTTTTATGTAAGGTAAAAGTCCAACATATATTCTGCCATTATGTGGAGAATATAATCTTATTTTACCATCCCAAAGTTTTCTACGATAATGAGGCATGAACTTAGCTCCAGGCACTTCAAATGTGAAGTAATCTGTAAGTTCTCTTTCTAAGTCATCATCTACTTTTATTTGTAGATAGACCTCATTTACTTTAGATATTAACATCTTGCAAACTATTTGGTTCTCCGTATTTACCTCTGATAATAAAGTTCCAAGATATACTTACTCTTTCAGAACCAGTTGGAGGCACCCAATGAGTCAACCAAGATGGAAAAATAACACCAACTCCAGTATTACAAGGTATTGCAACAATATCAGAGTTTAGTGTATTATCTTTATGTTTATCTGGTCGCATCACATGAGCATGAGGTCGTGGGTCAAAAAATTGTATAGGTGAGGATAGTTCATCAGATTGCACATAAAATACACCAGAAAAAAGATGATTAGAGTGTGTATGTGGTGCATGAGCATTTCCTTTAGGTAATGCATTACCCCACATTCCAGTCATTTCTAATGAATCATATTTAAACTCCATTTTCTTTACGACTTCATAAGTTGCATCATTAATACTATTTCTTAAACTTGCAAACTCTGGTATTTTATGAAGATTGTTTTTTGTATGTTTTGATAATCCACTTACAGCTATAGTTTCTTTGTTTCTTGTTCCCTTTATATAATCAATCATAAGTTGTTGTTCTTCTTGTTCCATCTTATGATTGAATATATGTAATGCAGTTGGAAACATTAAATGTGTTTTAATCTTACCCATAAAAATCTAATCTTTCTGCATTTGCATCACTTCTACAAGTTTTAAAAACAACACAAGTTCTTAATCTATAACATTGTCTAGAAACAGGCATAGCTTGGTGAGGTAGTTTTGCATCAAAAACAAATAAACGATTTCCAATATAATTTACATATTTGTCTATTTCGTTATTTTTATTATTCCAAATAACAGTTCCACCCAACCACTCTGGTTTCCAATCTAATATTGGATAATATATCATTGTAAAGTCGCCATCGTCATGGTGCAAATGTGGTTCTATTCCATGTGTGTGTCCATTACAATAAACTCTTATAAACATTCCTACTTTATATTTTTCTTCAAAATTATATTTTCTTTTTGCAGTTTCCCATATTGGTAATAAGAAATCATACTCTGGATATAATTGTTGATGACCACAAAGAATATGCCAATGTTTATTAATTCCATCTTTGCTTGAATTATAATCATAGTGCCAAAGAAGTTTTTCTTTCATTTCCATATCAATTAATTCTGCAATATGAGGTTCTAATACGTTATCATAAACATCACAAATCATTTTTTTTCTCCTACATTAACCAAGTTACTATACTATATCGTGTTCCCTTTTTTATAATTTTAACTTCATGGGGAAACATAAAGTTTGATGGGAATATTATCGCAGAGCCTTGTTTTGGATTATACTCTGCATCAGATACGATAAACTCTCCACCCTTATAATTATCATTCAAAAATAATAACGCAGATACTTGAGGATAACCATATTCTTGTCCATGAGAGTGATGTATATTATCTACATGACGGCTCATAAAACCACCCTCTGAATATTTGTTTAATCTAAATCCACAATGTTTTTGTATTCTACAATCTTTATGTTCTCTTTGATAATTTTTTATTACATCACTAAACCCATTAAATATTTCTTTAAAATATGGTTCACCCTCTTTGAACCATACATCATCCATCTTAACTCTTTCCTTACTATTTTTTATCTTACCAGTTGTTGATGAGTATGTTGATGGTTTGAGTTGCATTTTATTTGTATACTCTATCAAATCATCACATACTTTTTTGTCTAGTATATTTTTATAATAACCAATATATTTTTCCATTAATATGTTAATCCTGCTTCAAACTTTTTCCACTCAATTGCATTTTTAATATCCCAACCACGATTGTCTACAGACTTAATTACACCTTTGATATAATCAACGACTGTTTCTAAATAACCTATTTTATTTTCTGCATCTATAATTTCTTCATCAGCAGATATATAAACACCTAAATCTGTTTTAAGAACTTTGAGGTCAAATGGTTTAGTTGCATAAATTTTTGCATCAGCCTTACCACCATAGTATTCCCATTTTTCACGATACAATCGTTTATAATCTCCTTTTGCTTTAAACAAAAGAAGTTCAAACTTAGATTTGTGGTCTAAGTAAATTGCTTTGATTTCTTGATTTTTTAAAGATTCTGTATCTAAATGTTCATCATCTACTTTCAAGTCTTGGGAAACTTGAAGTTTCAATTCATCCAAATTCATTTTCACTCCATATTATAAAGTCACTATCTCATATAATTTATAACGAAAGTCAACAGAGGCTGTGAGATACTCAACATCTCCGACTTGTTGTGTGTAATCTAATCCAGACAACGAAACTGGAAAACAATCTGAAAAACGACACTCCACAAGTGGATTATTTTTATTTGATAATACTGAAAGTGTTGCATCAGAATATAAAGGTCTTTCTGCAACTGGTTTTCCAACCTTTCCAATATCAGTTTGTGCAACACTAGCTGCGTTTGATGTGTTTGATGTTGTAGAACGAAAGTCTGTAAATTGTTGTCTGCTTTTTGGAAACCCTAAACCTATCATCCAATTATGTATTTCAATATAGTTTTCTAAATGTTCATCTACAAGAAACTGAATACTTAAATTTTCATATGTTACTTTATCGCCAACATAAGGTATGTCTTTATAAGGTGTTGGTATTACAGCTTCACCCAAACTTATGCCAGGAATATTTGCAGTCTGAACAAAAAACTGCACTTTAGGTATTTGATTCAGAATAAACCTAAATTGCGTTGGACTACTATAATCCAACTTATCTGGTTGTCTATTTAAAGGTGATGTTTCTGTTGTCATAATAGTATTTATAACAAAAAAAAGAGGGGAATAAATCCCCTCTCTTTCGGTTGGTAGGTAAAAGATTACATAAGGTTAGTAACTTTAACTTTTCTGTAATACTTATTAGTTGCAGATGAGATGGAGATTGCTCCGTCTGCACTAGCAGCAACTGTTCCAGTATGGAATGGGTTAGCAGCAATTCCATATCTAGTTTTAAAACCAATCTTCGGTTGGAAAGAACTCTCACCAACTGCACGAACCATTTGTAATGGAACATATGGGCAGTAGAACATACCAGCGTCATATGGTGAAGTTCCTTTATAACCAACAACATAGTATTGTGAAGCGGCGACATTAGCAGCATATGGGTCTACATACACTTTAAATCTTCCGTTCATAACACCAGCAAATGTTGTAGAAGTATCATCAACATTTAGGCTGTTGTTTAAAGCAGGAGTATAGTCAAGGACACCAGCCATTTGCAATGCAGATGCAACATCAGCAGAACAAAGGATCATGTTACCTTTTCCTCGTCTTGTCTGTTGACCGATTGCGTTGGCATCTCTCTCAATCGCAAACATCAAACCTTTAAATTTCTCAACTGACCATCTACCATTTGAGTCTGTATCCAAGTCAAAGATACCAGCAGTAGTTGTATTTACTTGAGCACCTTTTACGGCAGAAACATAAATGTTTCTTACAACTTCTCTGTTAATCTCTGCAAGAATTTCAGCAGATAGAATATTTGCAAGTTCAGTTTCAGCATCTAAACCATGAATTGCTTTTAAGTCTTGAGCAAGTTCCATAGTATATTCTGCTTTTAATGCACGAGTTACAGCAGTAACAGTATGTTTCTCAATACTGAATGCCATTTCTGCGAAAGCATTTGTTCCAGAGTCACCTAATGCTTCACCTTGAACTGTAGTCATACCAGTTGCAGAGGTATAAGTTCCAGCAGAAGGACTATCGTTTAGAGTAGCAGGGTTAGTTTCGGTTGAACCGATATCACCACCACCGATAGTTCCAGCAGCATTTTGGTTTGCAACATCTGGGAATGCTTCATCAGCAAGTGCTTCTGCACCATCCATTGATGCGAACCTTGCTCTCATTGCAAAGATAAGTCCAGTTGGGCCAGTCATTGGTTGCACACCACAAATGTCATATGCAATTAGGTTTGGCATGGAACGTCTTACCAATGAGATAAGTATTGGGTCAAAAGTATCTAAAGAAGCATTACCACCGATAAAGTTCGTTGGTGCAGTTTCTTTAAGGAAGTTTCTGTCCTCTTTTATTGATTTTTCTTGGTTTTCCAAGATAATGGTAGTAACGGCACGCCTGTATGAATCCTCAATCTTTGGAAGATCTGGGTGTTCTAGGACTGGCTGCCACTTCTCTTGTAGATGTTCTGTTTGAAACATTTTGTTTCTCCTTATAATTTTCTACTATTTATAAAATTGTTCACTTTGCACGCCTATTTCTTAACAGTCCTACCAATCGCAGTCATATAGGCTGCCATTGAATCAGTTGTGTCAATGTCCGATTGTGCGTTGCCAGTTTCTACATCATCTATAGTTTCAGCGACTGGTGTATCAGAAGGTTTTACTTTTGGAAAATAACTTTCTTTAAGTGTTGCCAACTTTTCACGATAAGATTCTTCATTAGAATAATCTACATCTTCTACAAGTCCCTTAAACTTTTCAATCTCTGTTTCAGCCAAATCTGAACTAAGTTCAGATAAGACTTGTTCCTTTACTAGAGAGGCATTTGTAGTTTTCATTTCAATGGATTTCTCCATCATTTCATTTATTTTACTCTCTAGTTCTGAAATCTTTTCTGATTGTGCTTCTAACACATCATACTTTTCATCTGGAACATCAACATAATGATCTTCAAACAACTGTTTTAGACCAGAAATAAAGTCCTCTGCGATTTCACCTTTTAGGCCTCTTTCAATCGCAAGTTCATTTTCTTTCATCCATTCTTCAACAACATAATTAAGATATGTGTCAACTCTTTCAGTTAACTCACTCTTTGTTGTGTTTATATTTTCTTCCAGTTCGGTTCTGTATTCATCTTCAAGTCTTTCAACTTCTGTGCGAACCTTTGATTTTACTGCAGCTTCAAATACTGTTGCAGCCTTCTTTTTAAATTCTTCAGAAAGGTCACCCTCTCCGTTCATCAATGCATTAACGTGCTCTGATACATCAATAGACTTCAGACGATTTTCAACAGATTCTTTTTTGTCCTTATCTTCTGCTTTTGTAGATGCATCATAACTTGCCATTCCAGGCATACCCATTTTCATTGCATTAACTGCCATTTTCTTTGCATCATCAGCAGACATTTTTTGCATTTTACTAACTATGTCTTGCATTGCGTTGATAGCTTGCATTTTAGTTTTAGGTTCTTCTGCTTCAGCAGGATGTCCATTGTGTCCTTCAATGACCATATCTTCTGCCATAACTTTCTCTTCAATACCATGTTTGAATTGAACATCATACCATGCAACATATCCGTTATCGTCTGGAATTGCATGAGATTTTAGTAATGGTTTACCTTTACCCCATACTGGGTGTTCAACGACTGTTGCACAATCGTGATCTTTAGTATGGCAAAGTTCTCTGATTTCATCATCTGTTAATGAATCTTCTGGGTTATAACTCATTGCAAGTGGTTTATTAGGTGTTGGTGTTCCATCTGGATTACCATGTGCCTTTGCCATCTTGTCAGCTTTACCCTTCTTTGGAATTGTTGTATCTTGCTTGACAGATTTTGATGCATCTGCACCTTTAGGTGGCGATACTGTAGATGGTGTGCTTCCACCGATATCTTCTGATCCAGTTGCACCATCGCCCTCAAGTTTTTTCATCTTGTCTGTAGCAGTTGCATTGGGTTTAGGAGCATTTGGTGTTCCATTGGCTTCTTCAAGCTCGTTTAACACTTCCGCTTCTAACTCCTCAATGGTTTTGTCTAGTTCATTAGCCATGGGGATTACTCCTTGTTATACTTTTATTAACTTATTTATAAAATTAAAGTTTTTGAAGAAACTTTGCAAACTCTAAAGCATCTGCTTTAGGGTTTCTTTTTGCATGATTTTCCTCAATGTTATCTTTCATCTGTGCAATATCCGCTTCTTTAATAAGTCCATTGTTCCAAATCCACTCTTTACCTTCCATAATGCCTTCTACAAAAGCATTAGGTGCAGATGGATCTGCAACAATATCAGCTGCAGTTGCTAGATAAAAATCGTTTCTCACATAGTTAGCCCCATTTTTTTGGTCTAAACTCCCCATTCCTCTTGATGATACACCTAGTTTTGCACCATCATCCATAAGAGATTTTACAATATTTCCCATTGGTGTGGATAATACTTTAGCCTCACCAACAAAATTCTTTCCGTCTGGATAAAGACCAGTAATTAAATGTGATGCTCTTTCCAGATTAACAGTTGGGCCATCTGGGTGTCCTAACTCACCAAATGCCCTTTTCTGTGTAATATATTCTTTATTATATCTTTTAACTTCTTTCTGAAGTATTTCCATAGGATATATTCTACCATTACGATTTTTAATATCGGCCTGCATAAAAATACCTTTTATTTTGTAGTTCTTGTTACCAGACTTTTCATCTTGTTCTATAATATAATCAGTATCTTGTTCAATGTGTTCTGATATTAATTTTAATGTATATCCCATAATCGTTCCTAAATTGTATTAATGTGTGCAACTTCTTCTACACGAATAACTGCATCACTACCAGATGTTTCATTTATTGCAGATAAAGTAAAGTTTGATTCTGCTCTATTGTGAAACAAGACTGTTTTGCCTGTGGTGTCATTTCCACTCTCTAATGTTATTGTATCTCCAGCATTTGAACTATCACTATCTGTTCCATCTAGTAATACTTCGCCTGGGCCCATTGTTGGTTTTGTGTCTGGAGTTAAAAGAGTAGAAGTATTTGCTTTAAGTGTAAAACCATTTGTTGCAGTTGCAGCTGTTCCTGCTTCTGTTATTTTTACAGAAACATCATTACCCCCAACCTCTGTAACTCTTAAAGCATTATTCGGACTAATTACACCAACATCTAATGAGTGAGCTGCATCATCTCCAAGTGTATTAATTATTCCGATATGTCTTACTAATCTGATTGCCATTATTCACTCCTAAATTGTTAACATCTCTTTTTCAAAATATCCCATGAGTTCTTTTTCTGATACTCTATATTTTTTAGATATTTGTTTTATTGTTTTTTCAAAAGTATTTAGGAAATCTGAAGGTTTAGAGTCCATTTTAGTAAAAATATCGTCAACAGCATCTTTCATCTTAGGAGATAACCTCTTATACTCCTTAGATTTTTTATGTTCATCTTTCTCTGGGAGAGATGTATAAAATGAATTAAATTGTTTCATCTTCCTCTACTTCTGGTATATGATTTTTTACAAAAGAACCAGCAACCTCTTTCCTTTTATCTTCTAATGCATCACCAACTTTTGTTGACATTGCCATCTTAAATGCATCTTCAGCATCTAAATTCTTTTTATTATGTAACGCATTTACAAATTCTTTCGCACTCATTATTTTTCTCCATTTTTAGGTTGTTCTGGTGGTATATCACCTTTATATTTTGCCACATCATCTGGATCAATAGGGTCTCCATCAACAGATGGGTATCTGGTGATACCATCAGTTCCATCTGGAACATCAACACCGCCCTCATCTGGGTCAAGTCCAGCTTCTTTGTTAATTTCTTTTTGCATTTCATCAATCTGTGCATCAGTAAGATTAAGAATGTTTTTCTGAACCCATCTCTTACTAAAGAAAGTTCCAATATAACTTTCAACATTACCTAATGCATTAATTCTGTCCTCAAGTAATTCTGCTTTTTTGAGTTCTGCAAAATGTCCGTCTTGTAAAAAGTTATACTGAATATGCTGATGCATACTCTTCCAATCTTCTATAGTAATTACACCTTTTAGTATGAGTTGTGTTTTTAATATGTCTGTGAATAAAGGTGTAAACTTTTTTCTTAACCTTTGAACAAACTTTGTAAACTTTAATTCATCTCTTGTAATCTCTGTAGAACGACCAAGACTAAAACCAGCCTCTGCTTCTAATCTAGAGATTGGAACATTCAAAGAACGATATAGTTTTTTCTTAAAGTATTCTATATCATCAATCTCACCAAGATTAGAACCGCCAGGTAAAGTAGTAATCTCTGTTCCTCTACCACCTTCTCGTCTAGGCAACCAGAAATCTTCTAACATTGACATATGATTTCTATCATCTCGTATTTCACCAGTAGATGCATCATAGACCAGTTTGTTACGATAACGATTCATAACATCTTTTAGATATTGTTCTGCTTTTATCTTTGGTAGATTACCAACATCAATATAAAAAATACGTCTTTCTGGAGCTCTTGATATACGATAGATAACAAGACTATCTTCAATCATTCGTAATTGATTTACTGGTTTGATTGCCTTATGTAAATAAGATAATACATGACCTCTGTTTTGGTCAATCAATCCACTTGGACAATATGAAATTGAGTCTGGAGATATTTTAATACCCTCAGTTGTTCCAGTTTTAAGTCCACTATGATTGTAAAGAAAATACTCATTGACTTGTTTTACAAGTTCTACACTTGTTCCTTTTTTCAAGTCTTTTTTAACTTCTTTAACTTTACGAATCTTTTTAGGTTCAATATATCTTAATTCTTGTATACCTTTTTTTGGATTTTTCTGGTCAATAACTTTGTGGTAATATATTCTACCATCAACATACCATCTACGAAAAATGTCGTGTCCTTTTTGTTCAAAGTTTAGTAACTCTAAAACACTATCAAACTCTTCGGTAATTCTTTTTTTGATTTTACTGGGTAACATTAAGCGTTCTAATTCAATAGAAACAGCTTGGTCTTTTTCGTTTGCAACTATACCCTCATTAATAATATCTTCAATCGCACTATCGCACTCTGGTTGTTGTGCAATATCACGATACCTACGAATTAAGTCTTGCTCAGTTCTTTCACGACCATCTTGGTCTAATAGTTGTCCGTAAAATCCACCAGCGACTGCTTCCAGAGTTCCATCTTCTGAACTAGGTTCAGTAAACTTTTCTTTGGAAGCAGAATCCTTTATTCTTTCAAATTTAAATCCAAACAATTCAGCCATTATATCTCCTACTGTTATAGACTATTTAGTAGGTTAGAAGTTAACGCCTGATGCCTCAAGGTGTTGATATTTCCAAGTTACATCAAAAGTTTCAATCGCATCTGCATTTTCATTTGTTAGTGCGATATCACCTATAGTTGTTGGAAAACAATTTCTTAAAAGATAAGTTTTAAGAACTGTATCATCTCTGTCTAATTGTTCTATACTCAAATCTGTTTGATAATCTGCTGGATTTGAAGTTCCAATATTTAATGCAAAGTCATTAATACCATTACTCCATCTTTCCATTGCATTTTTAATCATAAAATCTGTATCATTGTAAAAAGTTGTAGTCCAATCGCCAGGGGCAGGTCTATCGCCTGGAAAGTGAATAACTCTACCTCTAAACGGCACCTCAAAGAAATTCATTTCTATTGATGGTATCGCAGCTGCAGTTACAAGAAAAGAGGTTCTACGAACATCTAATCCTATTGCAATGCCAGGCGGTGGAGTTATGGTTATTCTATATTGGTTGGCTCTTGCACCACCACCAATTAGATTTGCTTTAAAATCATCTATATTTCCCATGATTAACCTCCTACCTCTGTAAAGCTTACCCCAGTTCTAACTGCGATAAAGTTTAGAGTTATAAAGTTGATAGAACGAGCAGGTTTGATAAAGATGTCTGCAACAAACTCATTTCTGTCAATGACTTCACCAGTATTGTTAGTATTATCAGCCTTTACACTAAAGTCTGTGATACCTCGTCTACCTTGAATATCTCTCAAGAAAGGTT
>VTLG01002803.1_pt1 | contig 17557 bp, 30 predicted proteins | sample 4694571 | NCBI WGS metagenome assembly VTLG01 (sample SAMN12604809, study PRJNA352737) | marine metagenome | biome: ENVO:00000447; feature: ENVO:00000209|ENVO:00000569|ENVO:01000036; material: ENVO:00002151; isolation source: viral sequences binned using virsorter ... | reverse complement strand
CTCTTTGTTCAGAATGTGATGCAAGTTCAGTCAACTCTGACCCTATTGGAGCTAATCTAAAATACTGATTCCCTGCACTCTCATCAGCTCTACCAATAAAAACAGGTGCAGTACCACCAAATTCAGTTCGTAAAGTAGATTGTACTTTATCTAATATATTCTTCCAATTATTTGTAAAAGTAACAGGCATCTATCTCCTAGTCATCTTTATATTACCAACTTGTCCAGGAGTTGATGAATCTAAATTATGTCCAAATAGTTCAATCTCATACTCATCGTCAGCAGTTGTAATAGCAGCATCATTATCTCCACTCCAACGTATTTTCATACCTGAAACACCTAAACTTTGATAATCTCCTGTAATAATTTCAGAATCTATTAATACATTGTTTTTTAATTTTGTTGAATCTTTGCCTTTAACAGTCATTCTAGTAGTTCCTATAACACCATTTTCACCACTATCTATGTAGACTTTTAATAATTCATAGGCAGACCCAGTATAATTCCCTGTAAGCTCAACAGGTCTTAAATCTGAAGCAGAATTAACTGAAACCTCTCTAATAATGCCCTTTGCAGCATCCATAGTCCTCTGATTGCCTAATATAACAATAGTACCAGCATTAATGCCTTCTACTATTTCAGCTAGTTCCTCTTTGAATGGCTCTATAATGGGATTTGTGGGATCTTCGGAAGTGAGGAGAAGTATAACAGATTGTAAGGCTGCTGCTCGGACAATAATATCTGGATAATTTCCTTCTCTATCTTTAATTTGTGTATCTGTAACTCTATAACCAATTTTACTATCAATCATTCTTGAAGCTCTTTTGGCAAATCTTGTCATTATAGTAGCAAAATCATCTCCTGATTCTAGTAAATGGTCGCTTGGATCAGCACCACCTGATGCACTCCCATCAACAACTAAAAGTACAAAATCTAAATCAGAATCATAATAATACTTTACAGGAACTATAAGAGATGCTTCATCTATAGCAATAGAGAAAGTAGATAAATCTACAACTTTATATACAGGAGTATCGTCTGGAATATCTACCATAGAGGTGTTAAAATAACCCCTATATACAGATAAATCATTAGTAGAAACATTTACCACCAACATATATTCATCAAGAATTTTAATTACATCTCCTGCTCCTAACCCATGTCCTGCATCTACTGTCATTAGTGTAGTAGACAGAACTACATCTCCCTGATTAACTAAAGCTACTTGTGTTTTTGACAATGCACCTACTTCTTGTCCATCAAAATATAATTGTGTTAATAATCCTGTATTTGTGGCATAATAAAGGTCTAACATATCTGTGCTTGATGCACCTAATGTCATATCAGCCATCTTTGTCCAACCATAAATAGCCCTTTTAGTATCAAATTCATTGATTCTAGGGAATGTATCCTTTATATCTCTATGTGTACAATATTGTATATTACTTGTAGCCATTAATAATCTCCTTAATCAAATGCCACTATTTCAATAGGTGTATTAATCTTACTATTACATGATCTAGCTGCTATTTCAACGATCATATTCTGTGTATTAGTTCCAGAATTATTACCACCACCATGTGCAGAATCATAATTAGCTGTTATAGCAAATTCTGCATTAGGTACTCCAATAAAATCCAATGCTCCAGTTTGATAATTTACAGTTCCGTTTGCAGTTCCTTTAATATTGCCATGCCCATCATCATAAAAGAATATATTTGGATTTGGAATAGTTACACCTTCTCTGTTTATAATTGTATCATCTGGCAATCTTGCAGATACAGCACCTGCTGGACTTACTGGTATTCTGCCTATAATATTAGATCCATCAAATAACTCATCTGTTCCAGCTGTTCCATCAGTATTAGTTGTTATTGATACTGCCGAAGTTGACAGTCTTGAATGTGATGTTATTCTAATATCTCCGTCTACTATTGAAACTGTAGCACCATCTTGGAAACCATTTTTAGCAGGATTGTAATATAGTGCATCTATAGCATTTTGTAGTTTCTGTACAACACCATTAGTACCACCAAAATTAGTATTATTAGCATCTGTTGTAAATGTTATTTTATCTGTCGTACCACCATTAAGTGCTACTGATAAATAATAAGTTGTAGAAGCAGATAAACCAGAGTTTGTAGAAGCTGTTACTCCCTTTAATCCAAATGCTTGATACCCAGCTTCATAAAACTTACCTGCTATTGATCCTGGTACTATACCATCTGATGTTGAGTCTGCTACCCTGCCATATCCAAAAAAGTTTTTAATTCCAAATCTTCCTGCACTATCAGTCTGAACAACACTAAATGTATTATAATCGCCATAAGTATTAAATATAGGGAAATAGACTTTAGCATTGTCAACTGCACCACTTGTTGCATTAGTTTGTGCATCTTTATCTGCTGCTGACGTTCCATACAATGCTCTTTCTACAGTCAATGTATGTGTTGATATAGCTGTAACTCTCATTACCTCTATTCTCGTAGCAGTAGTATCATTGACACCAAGTTGAATCAAATCGCCTATTTCAAAATAATCAGAATCATCTACTGTTATCTCTGTATCAGCAGCTTCAACTCCTGCATCATTAAGCAATGTACCACTATCAACCTCTAAATCAGATGTTAATGATAAATAAGCACCATTAGTAGTTGGTTTAGCATTTGCTCCAGACGTATCATTTTCATAAGATAACCATCTTGCATTAGGCAAAAACATATATTCACCTGCACCTAGTAATGTTGTTACATATCTTGTTGTACTTGCACCATCACCACTAATATCTATTGAATTAGCATCATCTACATTTGAATTATTAGCATAGTCAGTTATTTTAAATTGAACTTCTGCACCAACTTCTCCATCATTCTTTACTACAATAGATTTAGCATTTCTAATAGATGATTGACCTATAGTGGTAGAAGGAGATAATAAAGTAATAAAAGCATCACTATTGTCAACTTCTTGCCTTAAATTAAATACTTCATTGTATTGTTCAGTAAAGTTAAAGTTAAATACTTGCCCTTTACCTGTTGTTATTGTCAAATTCTCTCTTAATTTTGCCATATTTTCCCCTAAACTAGATGATATTTTACTGTTATATTTAAACTAAAATCTGAATTAACACTATCAGATCTAAAAAATGCTAGAATAACCTTTCCAGCAGTAACACTTGCACTATCTACTGTCCATGTTGATTTATACGCCTGTTCATTACCAGCATTAGTAACGTCTGAATTATGTGCTAATAATGTTCCACTTGCTAAAGCAGATGTTGATCCACTATTAAAAGTATAACTCATCAAATGCATACGAGTAGTATCTCCTGTAGCAGCATCTGCACCTTCAATAGAACAAACAGAATCAATAGAAATGTTGTCAGGAACATACCACATCATTGGAACTAATTGTGAAGCATATTGACTATCTGTGTCAGCAGTAGTAAATGTTGTGTCAGGATCTGTTCCTGTTCCAAAATCCACATCATTTGTTAAAGATGCACCACCATTAGCAGCCATAAATGAAATTGGATAATGTTTGTTCGCTGCAAAACTAGAAACATCTGCATAATTAACTCCAAAATAAGCATATTGAGTATTTACATAATGTCCTAATGCAGTTACATAAGGAGTGCTAGTATTTACTCTAAACTTATTACTTGCTGATGATGTATTTACCTCAAAGGCATTGCCATCTGAATCTGATGGCTGTACTTGTACTAAATTTTTAGACATCTTCATAGATGTACTATTACCATCTCCATCAGTACATTGAATAGCAGTACCACCTACTCCACTATTATCATCTATTCTTAATAGACTTTTATATCCACCTGATATTGTAGTATTTTTTAATCCTGCCATATTATCTTATCCTGTATAAATTCCTATTGGCAATGCTGTTGCCTTCATAATAAATGGTGCATACTCTCCTGTTGCATCACCTCCCCAATACAATGTTGCCCTACTTGCTTGTTCACATTTTGCACCTAACCAATACGCATAAGATGCACCTGCTGTTAATCCTGTAATTACCCATCTATGATTTATTTGCATTTCATCTGTTTCATCACCTTCACCAATAAAATGCTCATGAGTAACATCTAACGTACTATAAATTTCAGTAGTAGACAATCCAAATTGCAACCATCTGTTTGATGTCCATTTACAAAATACACTTGCAAATATTTCAACATTACCACTTGATGGTGCTATGAATGTTACTTTGGCATTAGAATCTATTACTACAAATGAAGTTGTAGTTGAATAACTTGTATCAGCACTATCATTTAACAAACAAGTATATCCTAATATTTGTCCAGGATATATAGTAGATGATTCAACATTGCCTGTAACCTCTAAATCACCAGACACCTTAATTCCGTTACCTTCCGTAGAAATACTTAAAGATGATAGATCTCCTTCTTGTGATTTTAAAACATGAAGATGTTTATCTAATCTCCTATCTATTGCAAAAGTATCACTCATTTCTTAATCTTATCCACCTTTTTGGCTAATTCTAATAATTGATTTTCATAGTTGTCAACTCTCATCTCTAACTCATGGATTTTTAGATCCTTGCTAACCAATAATTGTTTAATTTCTTTTACACCTTTATCTGCTTCATTAGGCTTTTCCATATACTCAACTAAACTATTAATCTTCTCAATGCCTTTAAATTGCTTTAAAACTAATTCAAGCACTTTAGGTACTACTGCTTTGATGATCATAGCAGGAAGCATCTATTTTATGCCTTTAACTACTGTTAATGTAGTATCATAAATCGCATCTAATAATTTTTTTTCTTGAGATTCTGTAAGTACAGGTATATCTAATTCATGATTCAATTTTTTTACTACTTCATCTTTGTTATCAGTTAAATATTTAATTACATAATCAATAGCAAAGCCTTTTAAAAAATCAGTTAGTTTTTTCATTTCTTATCCTTTTCATTTCTCAATATTAGTTTATCTATTATTTCTACCAATGCTTCGTATTTACTTTTAATTCCCCTTAACTCAATCTGCATTTTCTTCTGCTGATTAATAAGAGCAATTATTATATTTCTTAAATCTTCATTAATAATCTTCTCTAATAAGTGAAACTTATGGTGAAGATCCTTTGTTAAATCATCCTGTATATACTTGTTTTGCTTGTAAATAAACCAAGCTAAACCAAGACAAAATGCTACTGGTACTCCAAATTCCTGTAATATCTCTATAGGATTCACTATTCATTACTCTGTGCTTTGACTATATTAGATAACTCAATAGCTCTATTAGGTGTCTGTCTTGCCCACCTACTATCAAGCATCTCTTTAGATGCTTTTTCATAGTTTTTATCTGCTAAATATTGAATGCTTAATCTGAAACGGCTAAATCCATTTAGTCCGAGCTGGTACACCATATTATATACTACATTCTGGATAGGTTCAGGAGCTTTACTAACCCAAGAGAATCTGTTATTAACTCTCTTAATTAATAAATTTAGTTTCCTCTGGAGTATTTCTTCTGCAATATCAAGGTCTAACTCTAAATCAGCTACCTTAAATCCAAACCCTATAGTATCATGACCTTCTGTGCATTGATAAACCCTAGACCTGAAACCTTCATGTTCCTTGATCTGCTCAATTAAGGACATTATGCCCTTTCAATATGAAGTATTATCTCATAATCATCTGCTGCTACTGTTGGTGTACCACCTCTACTTACTGCTGCCATATATACACTTGTAGAATTGCTTTCAGCTTGTAATAAAATAGGGAGAGTTGATGATTTTCCAGAGATATTTGCACTTGAACTTGTATATATTAAATTATTAACAAAATCAGAAGTACCTGCACTCCAATCAATCTTCACAACACCAAGAACACCTGCTTCCTTTGCTTGTGTGTTATTCCATTTCATACCAGTCCCAACAGCATCATTAATTGTACCTAAATCAGTTGATTTTTGCATAAATATTATATCTATATCATGTGCAACATCATCTTCATTTAGAATAGTAACTCCAACTAATTTAGAAGAACCACCATTACCTATAACAGCAGATGGTATTTCAGTTGAATTAAAGAATACATCATCATCGGCATATGCACTTGTATTTAATGTAGGTTGAACTCTTATTACGGCATATTTAGTATAATTATTAGCCATCTATTTCTCCTTCTTTTTAGAAGGTTTTTTAGCAGCTTTCTTTTCAGCTTTGACTGGCTTACCATTAGCATCACATTCTTCAAATCTTTCCATTAAAGAATCCATGTCATGATTAGGTGTAGCTTCAATAACTAAACCATTTGGTTTTTTAAAATATTTTGACATATTAAACTCCTGTTTGTGTAGGCAAGGATTAATGTTTTTTTAAATAGGATTTTGCGAATCAATAATGAAAAAGATAGATTAGCATTAACCCTTGCCTATATTATGATTAGTTATTAAGAAACGTCAGTTAAAACATAAACACCGAAAGCATCTTTGATTTCAATCTCACCCCAGAAACCACAAACAACGTATTCAGTTGTTCTGAAAGAAGCATTTCTTTCTGTTTCTAATCTAAATAAACCATCAACACCAACAGCGAGTCCAATAGCACCTTTAGAAAATGCAAATCCTGCAGCATCACCACCAGAAGATACATCTTCATCTATTTGATCAGACCAATAAACATTGAAACCTGCGATACTACCAACAAAACCAGTAGCCATAGCTTCTTCACCTTTATTACCCATTAAAGACATAGGTTTAGAGTTAGTTCCTGTAACAGCATCATCATGCAATAAAGATATAAGACCTTTAGCACCCCATACTTGTTTTGGAGATAATACTAAATTATAAGGCATAGGCGCACCAGCTGCTCTTAATTGTCGCATTGAACCAAAAACATGAGATAAAGCTAAAGCAGTACCTGCTGAAGATTCAGTTTGAGAAAAGCCTTTACCAAGCTCTACTAAATCATCATCAAGTTTAGCAGCAACTGCATTACCCAATACAGCACCAACATTACCAGTTAGATCTTCTGCATTACCCATAACAGCTAAATCAGAAACATCTGCTCTAATAACATGCTCACTAATAGTAGCAGTTCTAGCAGCAGTAGTTACAGAAGTAACAGTAGTTTCATCAGCACCATCGCCTGGTGTTCCAACATCACTAGAAGCTAGTTTTGTATAATCTGCGAATTGAACATGAGTTGTTCCTGGATTAGCTTGTTTAGTAGTAACAAGTGGAAACATAACATTAGCATGGTTAAATGCTATAACAGCATCACCAATAGTTCTACCTAAACCACCAGCTGCAACGCCAGTATCAGTTTCGGCACAAGGCATATTAGCCATAGCACCATGCAAAGCATAGTTTTGTAATCTTTCTAAATTCGTCATTGAATTTACCTCTTATTTTCTCCCTCTATCAACTGCCGAAGCCTTCAAGTAGGGTATTATTTTAATATTTACGAGGTTATTTCACTATGTTCCCATTTTCATCAAAATTAACACCATTGAACATTCCAATAGAAGAAGTGGTTATGGATTTACCTTTTTGATGTCTATCAGCTCTTTCTTCTAATTCATCAACATAAGAATTATAATCCATTTTTTGCCCTTTATACTTGACATCACAATCTCCATCATCTTTAACATCTACAACCATATCACCTTTCGGATCAAAGTCAACTCCCATAATCTTACTATGGTCTTTCTTAATAGCCAATTCTAATCTTTCCAGATGTTTGTGGTGTATTTGCCTTTTTGTATCCTGCTGGATCTTTAGTTGCCCATTCTTGATAAGAACTGTAACCACCAAACTCTCCTAATTTAGCATCTCTGCCTTCAGGAACATTTGGTACATTTGATTTAGAAACATTTAACCTCTTTGATAATTTTTCTATATCGTTTAAAGGCAAATGACTAAATTGCTCTCTATCATCTTCAGAAAAAGATTCTAATAATTCAGACTTACGAGTATTTAAGTAATTATCATATTCTCCAGCTTTTTTAGTTAAAGATTCAATTTGTGAATCTTTTTCAGCAATAATTGTTTTGAACTCACCAGCTTCTTCCATTTTTTTCTGCCTAGCTGCTGCTTCATTCTTTTCAAATTGCTCTAATTTACTTTGAAGCTCTTGATTCTTACCTCGTAACTTTTTATTATAATCTACTTCATTCTCATGTAGAGATTTCCAATTAGTATCATTTGTATTACTTTGATCGGTCTGATCATTAGTTTGAGCTGTCTGCTCTCCAGAAATCCCTGCCTGTTCAGTCTGGTTTTGTACTTCTTCAGCCATTGTAATAAACTCCTTTTTGACTTTTTTAGTAACATAAATATACTATTTATAGTATATTAGATATATGAAATATATAAACTATTCTACTAAAATACAAAAATTTTTATAATAAATGATGGAATATACACAAAATATTGAAGAATATAAGAATAAATGGTTTAATTTCGTAAAGTACGAGCCACATAGTGGACAAAAAAAATTACATTTTCCTCCTAATGGTGTATATAATGCAGAAAACAATCCTGATGGCACAAGATATACTGTAGTATCAGCAGGAAGAAGGTTCGGTAAAAGTTTTAGTGCAGCTAGAGAAATAGAGATCCAATTATGTATTCCTAATTCTGTATGTTGGATAATAGCACCTAATTATGCCACATCAAGTAAGATATTTGAGTTTGTATATACAGAGCTTGTTATTCAAAAAGGATATAAACCTGCTAGATATTCAGCTAAAGATCAATATTTAGAGTTTGATTGGAATGGTGGGAAGTCTGTATTAGAGGGTAAGTCAGCAGAGTTTCCTAATTCTATGATTGGTGAAGGTGTATCTTTAGCAGTATTTGATGAAGCAAGTAAGATTAAAGGATTAAAGAAAATCTGGGAGATGTATGTAAGACCTACTTTATCTGATGGTAAGAGGGGTAAAGGTAGAGCAATATTTATTTCCACACCACAAGGACACAATTATTTTTACAGATTGTTTTTAAAAGGACAAAATGAAGCTAATTGGTATTCGTTTAACTCTCCATCATGGGATAATAGACATTCATTTCCAGAAGGAGAAGAAGATTTAGATTTATTAGAAGCTAAACAATCTCTGACTGACGAGATATTCAGACAAGAGTTCGCAGCAGAGTTTACATCATTACAAGGTAGAGTATATAATGACTTCTCTAGGAATGAGAATGTAGGTAAATATAGATATAGATACAATCTGCCTACTTTTATGTCTATTGACTTTGGATATAGAAGTCCTGCTGTATTATGGTTTCAAACAGAACGAATTAATGATGTGGATCACATTTATTTTATAGATGAGATAGTACATCAGACTAATATTAAAACAACAGAATTAGTGGACATGATAAAGCAAAGACCATATCAGATAGCAAATGTATATGGAGATCCTGCTGGTTATCAAGTCCAGGCTTCAGTAGGTAAAGGTGAGGCAGATATATTTTATCAAAATACTGGGTGGAGAGTATTTGCAGTAAGAGATAAAGCATCTAGGAGTATAGCTTCAGGTGTATCTCATGTAAGAAATTTCATACTATCTTCAGATGGAACAAGAAGATTGCATATAGATGAAAAATGTACTGGATTAATAGAAGATATGGAAGGATATGCATACCCTGAAAGCAAAGAGGGTTATGATTTAAAAGAGCTTCCAAAGAAAGATGGATACCATGATCACAGCATGGATGCTCTACGGTATGCATTAGTTAATCAATTTCCAATCAGACAATATCAAATACAATTCAGGAGCAGATGATGATTTATTCAATGGCAAGGCAAATAATAGATAACTCTATTAAAAGACAAAAGCTAGAACAAGCTAAAAACAGGAGAGCATTGACTTATAAAATGCTTGATTATTATAATGGTGATAATACTGAACAATATGTAAAAGATAGATTTAGTGCTTCTTCATTCCAAGAAGTTCCAATAAGTTCAATGAATATTACTAAAAGATTTGTAGATAAAATGTCAAGAGTTTATACTCTTGGTGCAAATAGAACCCTGCAAAGTAAACAAGATGTTTATGATGATTTAACTAGAATGAAAGACGTTAAATTAAAACATTTTGAAAAAATGACTAAACTATTAGGTACTATTGCTGTGCATATAGGGATGGATGAGGATGCGAATGGTAATAAATTCTTTAAATATACACCAAAATATGCTTTTGATGTTATACTTGACGAATTAGATCCATTTAAACCAATAGCTATTAAGTATCCAATTATCTTAAATACTGATGATGCATCTGTGGGAAATGAAGTGTTACAGTATGCTTATTATGATGATCAAGGTTACATAATATATGACGATAATGGTAAAGAACTAAAGGCAGAAACTCATGATTTAGGTGTTCTGCCTTTTGTGTTCATGCATAAAGATCATCAACAGCTTGAATTTACTGTTCCTGGAGCTATAGATATAATCAATGCAAATGAGCAACTTAATATCTTATTTACAGAAATGAATCTGGGAATGAGATTCCAAATGTTTGGACAATATACAGTTACTGGAATGTATGCTGATGAAAACATACAAAGAGCAGGGTCTGATGAGATTATAATATTACCTGAAGGTGCTAATATGAACATATTATCTCCTACTGTTAATATTGATGATGCCATAGCTCTTGCTAAAACAATGCTTGAAGTAACTGCTTCTAATAATCACTTAACAGTATCATTTATTGATCCTCAAAAAGATAGACCTCAATCTGGAACTGCTCTCCAAATTAGGAATATTGAATATAATGAGAAATATCAAGATGATCTTGGATTATGGACAGGCAATGAGATGGCATTATATGAATTAGAGAAAAGAGTCGCTGATTCTAATGGAATTAAATTGCCTAATGAAATAGGTGTAGACTTTAATGAACCTAAAACAATCATGACTACTCCAGAGGAAATAGCTATGAATACTTGGTTATTAGAGAATAATATGACTACTAAAGCTAAATTATTGAAAAAATACAATGATGACTTAACTTTAGAACAAGCACAAGCTGAAATTAAAGACAATGAAAGTGTAAATGGCACAAAAGAACAACAAAGTGGATCAATCTTTAGTAGGGTTCGTAACAGAACTCAAGCAACTGAATGATATTGAAGTAGAGATTCCTAAAGCTAATATTAAATCAATTATTGAAGATCCTAGTCAATATGCAAAGGACTTTATAGAAGTGTCTTTTGCTAAATTTATACCTAGATACATTAAGGCTTATAAATTAGGTAAAGGATTTGGAAAGAAATTAAATGATACAAGTAAAGTACAAGAAGAACTTTGATATAGACAGAATGTTGAGGAATGTACGAGCTTCTGCTGCTGTGCTACTCAATGATGTTGCAGTTCCTGTTAAAGAGGGATGGGATAAAGAGATTAAAGAAGGCTCTTTTGATTCACTATCTACAGAATCTACAATAAAGTTGCATGGAGCACATAGACCACTTAATCTTACTGGTAAACTAGCAAAATCTAATAAAATATTAAAAGCAAGTACAAAAAAACTAAAAGCAGTAGTTAAAAATACTGCTAAAAGCTCTAAAAACTATAAAATTAAAAAACCTAATGGAAAGATATTTAAAGGAACTAGAAAATCGCAACCTGTATTTTATGGTTATTATCAGAACAAAGGAATCAAGCATACACATGACAAATCTTTAGTTCCAGGAAAAGAAGTTAAACCAAGAAATTTTGTAGATAAGACATTAGATAATCTTGAAAAAAATCCGAAATACATTAAAGCAAAACAAAAATTTGCAAAGAATTTAGAAAAATCAATGAAAATGGCATCTAAATAATGGCAATACAAGATTATAGCGAAATATTCGGAGATGACTTTCAAGAAACATTAGATACACTTGAAGAACAATTCCCAGACGAAATAGATACAATAATAGACGAAATAGTTACATTAATGATATTTGACTCACAAGCATTTGCACTTAATGTTGATAAATACGTTACACAACTACGAGCAAATGGAATAGACGATACAACTATTGAAGAACAATTAACTAGAGATATGGATGAAGGTGGCAAGATATTTGGGTTACTTAAAAACTCAATTAAAGCTGCTGTAGTATTAGGAATTGCTCAATCTGCTAGATTCGGACAATACGAAGAATTTGATATGGATCAAGAATTTACATGGGTAACAGTATCAGGACATAGAATATGTTCAGACTGCGAAGAAAGAGCAGGAACTACATTACCATTCTCTGATTGGGAAGCAATAGGATTGCCAGGAAGTGGATGGAGTCTATGTGGAAGTTTTTGTTACTGCATACTAGATCCTACAGGAAGTGTTTCTAGTACGATACAACTACCAAAAAACTCACCTATAAGGGAAAAATCAAGCAATAGTTAGTGGACAATAATAAACGTTATCTCCTTGTAAATCAATTAAGTCAACAATTAAATCTTCAACATCTAATATTATATTTTTAGTATCATAACCCATACATTCATATAAGAACTCATAATCCTCAATGTACATAATCATAACTTGTATGATAAACCTATTTTCCTTCGATATTTCCTGTTTCTCGTCTGTGTAGTTCATCTAACCATTTTTTCCTTGCTTGTGGTGTAGGCTTTCCAGGAGGTAAAGGCTTTAATCCAACTTTGTTAGCTCTGTAACGTAACCTTTTCCTCTCATTAGCAGCTTTCCTCTTTTTATCCTCTGCATAAGTCCTTTCAGACCTTAACTCTGCATCCCTTAATGCTTTATTCTGCCTTCTAGCTACTGTGTTAGGAGTATCATTAAGTGGATCTCGTTCAGGTAAAGGAGGTAACATATCCTGATCTTTAACCTCAAAACTATTACCAATATCAATAGCTACATCTTCTACTATCTCTGCATCTTCAGTATCAGCCACCTTTAAATGTTGCATAAAAGGAGATTCTACCTTTAACACTAAAGTGTCTTGTAACTTACCAAAGTGCTTTAATATCAATTCAGCAGCTCTAGTATTACCTCTTTTAGCTTCTTCTATCTGTGCCATTAATACCTGTGGTAAATGCACTCCTGCAATCTCCATGAACCTATCATATACCATATCAATAACATCAGGATCAGTCCTATAATTGCTAATAGTTTCAACACTTACATTTAGCTTTTTAGAAAGTTCAGCAGCCTTTATTCCAGGATTCAATGCCATCATCTCTGCTACTATCTTCTTCCTAGCTAATGTTACATTAGGCTTGGTAACGTTATTTTTCATAATTTTAATTTAGGCACATTAGGGTAACATTAAAAAGAGAAAAAATACTTGTGGCTGTCTGCGAAAGTATAAACCCATTTCCCCCCATTGCCATTTGCCATTGATTTGATAATTTCTGATAATATACATTATGTTAACTAATGTTATCGAGGAGGGGAGTATTTAAGATGCTGGATACTTGTATTATTTAAGGTTATTTATTGTTATTGCCTAAACTTTTAAAGTTGCAGATTATTTGTTAAGTGCTGTTATTTTTAGGCGTTGGAGTGTGTAAAATACCAGTAAACCAAACTATTTATGCAATTACATACAATGTATTACAACCTATTAAAACAGCCTAAATACATAGCTTAACAGCTTATTATAATTGATTTGTTAATTGTATTGATTAAACTATTTAAATAGCTTTAAATGGTATTATATAAGCTTTAAAGATATATAGTTAAATACTACCATATACTTAATTAAGCTTTAATTAGCGTTATATGATTAGATTAATGTTATTAGGTGTAAGATGTTAAGGATATAAAAAAACCTCCATAAAATGAATTATAGAGGTTTCTTTATTGATTACTGGCAGTTACTATTAGTTACTATCAAATAGGCTCATAATAAAGTATAGTATAGCAACCTTGCAAGTAAAGAAGAATACAAGCATTAACACAGCGTAAAACGTCATAATTAGTTCTTGATTAGTCATTTATCACCTCCACAATATCACCATTTGGCATATCATAAGAATTGCTATATTTATTATGCTTAATGGAATCTTTTTTTATCTTGTTAAATTCAGATTCTGTTAATGTTAAATGAAGCTTACTATCGCCTGCTTCAGTTCTTTTTGCTAAACGAACAGTTATATTAATCATTTATATCACTCCCTTCATCTATTTTATATTCATCATAGCCTACAATTACCTTAAACCCTTGCTTATCCCTTCTTTTAAATAATTCATAAACATAATCATCATCATTTAAGTTGTTTTTGAATCTGTAATTAATTGTATTTACAAGCTGTTTATTACTTAAGTGCTTAAACATTTTATTCACTCCCTTCATTAGTTAATTCTTCATCAGTAAACAAGCACCATAAAAACACAATAGGTGCAGTAAACCAATAAAACGCTATAAAATAATTAAATAAGTTCCTGATTAATTCAGGGCTAATTTGTAGATCCATTTTTACACCTCCCTAGATAAATGATTGTTAATTACATCTTGTAAAATATGTTCACCAACTATATAAACGTACATATTTACAACTTTTTCTGCATCTGTTATATCTGTATGCAATTCCCCAAAATTATATTGTTCATAATCTTGAATTATACTTATTACATCAAACACCTTATCGCCCAACCATTTTTTAGCCTGGTAAGTACCAATTATATAATAATCAGTATTAAATAAGTCGTAATGTATTTCACTTATATCATTATCTAAATAGTTCTTATCATATTCTAAATGATATTTTATCTGTTCTTCTGCGTATTCTTTTATTTCTTGTTCTTTATGCATAATTACTTACTCCCTTCTTTTTTAAAGTTATTTATCGCTTGTTCTATTGTATAGCCGATAAACCTGATTTTATTATGTTCATTAGATATAATAACAGTTCCATTATGTTCTACCACTTCAACTGTTAAATTATCTTTTATTTTAAATATGCTATTATACATTTTTAAAACTCCTTTTTTATTTAATTGACAAACAAAGTTAACTATATAATAATAAGAAAAAAAACATATTTCTTTTTATAGGCTATTTATGAAGGTATTTAGAACCTTAAAATTTTAGGCTATTTTTAAAAATACTTATTTTCAAATATAGTAAAATATTAGCTATAAAAATTTCTGATAACTACTTTTTCAAGGTACTCCAGGAGGTACTAAAAATACCTTGAAAATAGGCTAAAATATGTTGATTTTTGGAAGATTTTTGGGTTAAAAAAATGAGATTTCTAATATTTTTTTGATTTTAGATTTTTCATTTCTAATATTTTTTGCATTTTAGATTTTTTTATTTTGAATATTTTCTACCAATATTCAGGATCATTCTAATATTATTTCTATTTTAGATTTTATATATAATAACTAATCAGTTTTTTTAAGATAATTAGCTAGTAATATTGCATCAGCATTGTATAGAGTAACCTTATGATCAGGATACATTTGTTGAGCTAATTGTTTAAGATGATTCTTTCTATCCTTCTTTTCTTTAGGCATAGATCCATAAAACTTCATCCATTTTCTAGGAAGGCATAGCTGGTAAGGTATATGAAGTGCTGACAATATCCCTAGCCAAACTCCATAATTATATCCAAAATTAAATGTAGAAGCAACCCCTTGTCCTGGAAAAGAATGTACCCTCTCTACAACAGCAGTACATTTTCTAATATCTTTGGCTAATATTAACTCCTCTGCCATATCATGAGTAGTTGCAGGACACTTAAATGTTTTGATCTCATCATCCATTAAAAAGCATATACCACCTGATTTACCAGGATCTATTCCAATATATATCTTATCCATTACTTATATTTCTCCGTTATATCTGTTAATGACAATACTCCATTAGATTTTCTATTAGGTAATAATGCAGCACTACAACATCTACTGTCTAGTTTCTTAATCATAAATGGATCATAAAAGTCTGATTGATTACAATTAGCACAATATCCTATAGCAGCATTACCTGTAGTATCTAATCTATATTCCACCTTCGCTGGACTATCTTTAACTTCAGTATCTAATTCATCATTCCAATGTTCACCATTAATATAAGTCGTAGGTAGCTTTATCATATTCTTTTCAATAGCATTTAATTCAATCCATTTATTATAGTTCTTAACACCTTCTATACAAAGTATCTGATTAGCTCTAGTTAGATTCTTAAATGCTGTATATGCTCTTTTCTTATCTTGTTTTCTTTTATATGAATCATAAAAGGAATTAAATAGTTCAAGTGTTTTGTCTTGAACAGTTTCTTTCTTTTCTTTTGTCTTCCTTTGTCTTCCTTTCCTTTCCTTTGGTGTATAGTCATCTGGGAATATTCTTGTATCATTCCCATACTCCTCCAAGATTGCCTTCTTGAACTTATGTCTGCTCGGTGTTGGTTTATCAATTCTTTGGTGATTTTTCCAATTTGTAATTCTAATTAAAGTTCTTTCAGTATTTAGCTCGATTAAACCTACTCCAAGAAGGTTCTTGATATAGTTTTCTACCATTGAAATTGTTATATTTTCATCGCATGAATAGCAAACTGATTTCATAGTTAAAGCACTATTTTTCAATACCCCATCATCATCAGCTACATTAAACATACTTATAAATAAAAGTCGTTCATATGGACTAATGCTTAATATTCTATGGCTGTGCCAGAACTCCTTTTTAATCATTCTATTTCTCATCTTCTTTCCTTTCCCATTAAGTATCCCAATATAAATCCTATAATCCAAGCTAGTATATAAAGCAATAATAAGCTGTAAAACATTATATCATCCAGATATACATATTAATCTCAACAATCATCATATAAAAAATCTCCAAGAGTATCTGATATTAGGAAATCACATTTAGGATTAGTACAAGCTAATGCAGGTTTTTCATTTTCCCACCCCACATCTGTTCTAAAAAGCTCTGCTTTACATTTAGGACAATTAGGCATCATCGAAAATATCCTCCTCGAAATCTGTATGTTCAAGGCAGTAAGAACATATTCCTACTGGACTCCCTACAGTATCTCCACTAACTTCACAGCCTTCTAGTGGAGGATAACCACAACATTCACTTATTAACATATATCCTCCTTGATCCTATCATATTACCCTCTTATTTTTAATAAATCTTTAATTGTATCAACAGGCTTTATTGCTTTAATACTATCAATAGCATCATTAATCTTCTTTGGTTCATGCTTTAATGACTCTATCCTATCTATTATGCCTGATAACTCTAATCTTATTTCTTCAATGTTGTTTTGAACCCTATTAACATCACTTTGCCATGCAACAACCTCATCCTGGATAGTTTGCACTATATCACTTAATTCATCTGCTGTTTTTTGCAGACTCTTGTATAGTCCATAATTAGCTATTACAGCCATAACAACTATAACAAGTATATTAATTATTTTCTCTTTCATTTATTCTCCTTATAAAATGCTTTTGAAAATCCAGGAGATGTCATTGATCTTAATCTCGACCTTTCATTTTTAGGTAATTTTAAAGCATCATAATAATTTCTTGACATTTTTTTAACCTCTCCTTTTTTAGATACAAACTCAACCATATCAGGTTCTACTATGTCC
>VTLG01013348.1_pt1 | contig 17559 bp, 34 predicted proteins | sample 4694571 | NCBI WGS metagenome assembly VTLG01 (sample SAMN12604809, study PRJNA352737) | marine metagenome | biome: ENVO:00000447; feature: ENVO:00000209|ENVO:00000569|ENVO:01000036; material: ENVO:00002151; isolation source: viral sequences binned using virsorter ... | reverse complement strand
CAGTACCATCACTAGCATTGTCGTAAATAAACTTCAATACATTGTAATCGTAGTTTTTCTTTAATGAATATGCACCTGAAGAGGTTGCAAGAGCTTCAAAGTTTACATGAGATTGTCTTTCTTCAATATCATCTACTTTAAAAGCAAAGTAAGAACCTTGATCTACAGTCATAGTTATCTGGTCATCTGCTAATACTTGCGTATCAACTGTTTGACCTCTAGTATAATCCCTAACTGTGATTGTTGGCTCTTTTATTATTTTTACTGTGTCGCCAAAATTTTCAATTTCTCCAGCGTAATCAGTGTTAGTAATATCTTCTACCACTGATGCTCTTCTGAAGAATTTTTGAACTTTCTGACTAAAAATTTGCGGAGTAAAATTACCTTGTGCAAGGTTTTGATATCCCGCAGAGTTTGTAAAAGCCATATGCTTCTCCTTATTGTTTAGTTAGATTGTTATCTTTGTTCAATCCTACCTTCTAAACGTGCAAGGTCAATGTCTTTTTCAAATTTTTCAAATTGATGAGGTTTCAATCTAGAAATCTCACTAGTTGTCCAAATTTTTTTCTTTGGTATCTCAGACTCAGTACTTTTTTTAGTTTTAGAAATTGCTTTAGCAGCTTCTTTTTTAATATCCTTTTCTTCTCTTTTACTTAACTTACTAATGCCTTGATCCATTTTATATAAATCAATTGCTCTAGCAGCTAATGTAGCATTAGATGTATTTTCATACAACCAACCTTGAATAGTAGGATCTTGATTTGCAGCCCAATTATGAAACTCATCTTTTGAACGAATCTCACTAAAGTCAGGATGCAATTTTAAAAGTTCTACTTCTGCTTTTTCTTTTGCAATTTGTTCTTGCTGGAGTTGAAGGTTTTTATATTTATCTTCAAGTTCTGCAGTTTGAGTAGTAGCTTTGTTCATGGCTATAGTCTCAACCATATCATAAACATCAGGGTACTCTTTTCTCCATGCCTCTAATTCATCTTTTGATTTAGGTGGCACAAATTGTTTAGTACTTGATTCTAATTGTGTACGCAAAGATCTAACTTCGTCCTTGTGTTTATGTAAAGTAGAATCATAATGCTTTTTAAGATCATCGTAACGTTTCTTAAAAGCACGATCTTCAGCTTTTGCAGGGCGTTCAGCGATGGGAGTAGCCTTTACTTCTGATTTTTCTGCAGTCTCTTCAGATGCATCGGTGTCCTTCTGTTCGGTTGCTGCTTCTGCTTCCTTTTCTCTTTGTTCCCTATGAAACTTTGTTAACTCACCTTTAGCAAAAGCCTCAGTTTCAGCATCATCAGTTTCTCTAACTTTGCTATAAGGATTTGCTTCTGGTACTTTAACTTTAGTTTTTTCAGAAACTTTTTTTTCTTCTTCCATTATTTTTACCTCTTAGGTTAAGTGCCTTATGGATAAGGGTAGCTTAAAACTTATATAGTTTGTGGGCTAGTCATTATACCTTGACTAGGTGGCACGTTGTTATTGTTTCCATCTTTTTGAACCATTTGTCTAAAATTTGACATAGATCCAAATCTCTCAATAATAATACTTCGAGGGATACTAACGGTATTTTCACCTATTCCAAATTGCGGGAATATATCCTGTCCAAATATTTTACTAAGAACATTTTTAAAAGATGGTGTTAAATGAATGTTTAAGATTCGTTTATCATCATCTTTCAAATTCTCTAAATTAACTTTTTGTTGTGGTATTCTTTGGGGAGTAGCTTTTTGTTCTACAGCTTTTTCTGTAGGCATTTTTAATGGTTTAAGAACAGCAGGTTTTTTATTCATTATACCTGTTGTTGTAAACGCTGTTTGTTGTGTTAAGGGTTGTCCTCTATAATCTACTGCCATAATTAATAATCGTATGCTGGTCCTCCCATATCGACTCCATAATCTGTATCATCACTACTGTCTTGATAGTTATCTCCTACTTGTACTCCTTTATCTTGTGGTGGTGATGGTGGTTCACCATGATCTTCTGCATCAAATACTGTGCCAGGTCTAACATCTAAATAACCTTTTTCATCTCTATAGTTAGGAACACCTCTATAATCATTATACACATCATAATCTTGATATTCAGTATACTGCTTATCTAAATCTTTCATATAGTTTTGATACTCTTGACTTGCATATACATTATCCATTAAGTTAGTTATTTGTTTATCAGAATAATTTTTAACAATGCCAGCACCTGCACCTAATATCATATTCATTGGGTTATTAGTTAATAATCCAAGTAAATTTGTTTTATCTCTTATCTCACCTGTTGTTGCACTTCTTGTTGCATATTTTTCGTAATCAATTGCAGATTGTTGTCCTGTAAATTGTTTTAATCTAGACATTTTATCTCTGTCCATTGATGTTAGCATATCTCTATCTCTTGGATCTCCACTAAATGTTTTTGGATCAGAATCATTTTCTGCAATATAAGTTTTTAAAATTTTTAATTGTGATTCTTCACTAAATGGATCTTCCGATGAAGTAAATTCATAATCTGTTAAATTAGCTCCTCTTGGTTCATAAGCACCAATATTAAAATCAGTTTTAATTACAGGTGCTGAACCTTTTACAGTATTTTTAACTAGTGATGGATTACCATCAGCATCGTAACTTAAAGAATACTGTATTGCCATTAATCACCCTCTTTATGACGTTTGTTTGCCGTTGGTAGGTTTAGTATTTGGCGAAGCAAAACCAGCTTCCCCTGGCATCGGTATATTGCCGATTCCGATGTTGCCACCTCCATTTCCTGTTGGATCTGAGACTGAAGCTCCAGCAGGTACTTTTCCAACTGTTGCCATAGGGTCTTGTTCTCCAATAGGGGCTGTATTACTTTGATTTCCATTTGCCATCCCCATTATTTGTGCATAGATAGCTGCTTTCTCTGGATCATTTATTAATTGATCAGGATCAATATCTAATGCTTTTGCTATTTCTTTTAAACATGTATGCCATTTAACAAACGGTGCTAACGCTGGGTTAGATGCTGTTTGCATAAATGTCATTAATCTTTGTGATCTAACTTCTTTCTGCATTAATGATGATGTACCTCTTGCTTTAATTTCAAGGTCACCTTTAATGTGTGGCATGTCTGCATTGAATTGCATATTCCAATGAAAGAAACTATCACCTAGGGGTTTAATTAAATAGTCATCAATATTTTTAATAACTGTTTTAATACTTAATGCTGCAGCACCCATTAGCATGGACATACCAGCCGCAGTTCTTGTAGTTGATTGTACTCCTGTTGTACCATGTGAATATGATGGTATACCAGTAGCCTCATCTGCTAATTGTCTAAATCTATCAAACATCATCATATTTTCCTGTGTACTATTAGGAAATTTAATTGCATTGATAGATGTTCCTGGTTGACCACTTTGTCTTCTAAATATTTTACCAGGAAAAATTTTCATATCTTGACCAGGTACTAATTGTGTTTCATCAACATCAAATACTAAATTACCTGATAAAGCTAAGTTGTCAATAGCCATTCTTGCATGACCATTCATAATCTGTTGTGAGTCTTCCATATTTTCTGGAACTCCAACTCCAAAAAATTGATAAGGATTTAATTCATACGGACATACCATAAAAGGTATTCTTGTAGGTGTAAATGGATTTTCTACCATTCTTAAAACTTTACTACCACATATCCAAGCGTTTACACTAATTACTTCTTTATCACTTTCAATTCCGCATTGATAAGCTAAATCTTTATCTACTATACCCCAATATTCTAAAACTTCAAATCTATTTTTATAAATATTTTCTACAGTTTCTCTATCATATAAAGAAGATTCATATCCTCTAACTTGATAGTTAGGTCCTTCTTCTAAACAATGATCTATTGCTTGCTCATCAAAGAAAGGCATTTTTCTTAAATCTGAAAACTGTTGTCTATTTAATGAATGTCTTTGAATAACATAATCACAATCATTAATGTTTGTAGCATTTGGATCTGAATAAAAATTCCAACATGATACTGCTTCTATTTTTGGAACTGTTTTAATTTTTTTAATATAAATTGACTTATCATCTTCTTCTTCAAACGAATGATACTCATGATCAAAACTAAATGGTCCTTTTAAAATCCCCGTTCCTAACAAGCACATTTCAAAGAATACATGTCGCATAGTTGTTATTGCTTCAGATTCTTCTAATTGATCGTGTATTAATTTTTCTAAATTTTTTGCACCAATACTCGCTGGTTCTATTTGGGGTTCACCAGCATTTGCAGGTCCATCTTCAAAACCTAAATTATTATATTCTTGTGCTAAATTTTGCATTAACATATCCGCAGTTGCACCTGGTGGTATTTGTCTACCATCACCTTTAAATCCGTATGGATCTTGTAGTTGTTGTGGTGCTTGTGGCTGTTGTGGTTTTAAATGTGCGTATTCAGATATATCTTCTGGAACTTGAGTTGGTGTTATTCCTAATGGAAATTTACCACCTGAAAATAAAACTTCAATAATTTGACCAAATGCAGCTAGCACTTTAGTCTTTGTTATTTTAACAAAAACTTTAGACTTTTCATTTTGACGAAAAGCCATTTCAGGACCATATAATCCTCTGTAGTTTCTATAAGCCTTTAACCATCTTTTCTCATCATAGAGTCTAGATGTTTCAGCTTGATAAAATTTTTGTCTTATATGACCTACAATAGGAGATGATTCACTGATTGGATCAGTTGTTTTATTTTTATCTTCTTCCATTAGCTTTTATTTTTTAAATAATCTTTTTGAAATTTTTTAAAAAGATTTAAAGGTTTTCCAAGTGGACTTTTTATATTTTCTTGAAATTTTTTAAATACACCAATAGGTTTACCTAAAACACTAGCAACTTCAGATGATTTACTTTCATCTGGATGTTTATTAGCATAGTCTTTGCCGTTACCATTTTTCATAAGTATATATCCTTAGTAGTCTCTTTCTTCAGCCATTCTAAAAATTGCTGGATCTACTTTTGATTTTGATTTACCTTTCTTATCATTACCATCACCAGATGTAGCCCCTTGATTTATTTTTGAATTAGGGTCTATTGCCATAGGCTCTTTTGGAGCTTTTGGTGTATCAGGTGCAAGTTCTCCGTGCATATATCTTTTCATCATGTTTATGTCTCCTTGTATTACCACTTATTATTAATAATCTTTTTCATCAGCCATATTAAACAAAGACTGTTGTACATGCTCAGCACCAGGTTTGCTAGGTGCATCTACATCGTATGCAAATGGTTCTTGCTTTCTGTGTGTGTGCTGAGAAAAGTCAATATTAGTATGTTCCCTGTTAGGCTGTTTACCTTCAGGTGCATCACTTACTTGACCTTGTTTAACTTTAGCTTTTGGATCGAATTTACTTTCCATATTGTCTCCTATATTTTAATCTTTTTTATTGTTAAAACATTTTTAGTTGGTATGGTTGTATAGTTACCACCTTGTTTTATGTCGTTATTATCTTCAAAACTAAAATCTGCCATAACAACAGTTGTTGTTGTATTTTGATTTACCAACCATCCAACACTACAACATATTGCTGTTTTAGATTTTTTTATATCTACTATATCAGACCAATTAGTTTCACCGATAATGTCCTCCCAATAAATCCGAACTAAGGGATAGGGAAAATTCTTTTTGTTTACCTCTGGTATTTTTCTCTTTACTGTCATTAATATCCAAATTTTTTATCTTGTGGAATAAAATCTTCAGAGGGTCTTCTAAATCTTGCTGCATATTTAGGATGTGTAGGTCTGCTCATACATCCATATCTTAATGCATCATATGCATGATCTTCTGCATTTGTATCTACATCTTCAGGATTCTTATCATCTGTTGGTAACATTCCTAAAGTTCTAATTAAATTTCTACAGGTTTTAAAAACTCTTATACCTGGTTGATTATCTTTTATTGCTAATCTTTTGTGAATTTCTAACTTACCATTAATTCTGCTTTTAGGTGATCTATCTGATGGTCTCCATCTACAACCATGCTGTATCATAGTCTCTGCAATACTTGGACCAACATCACCTCTTTTAGCCCATGTACTAACATCAAGTATACCATAGTTTATATACTCATCTTTTTCTAAAGTAAGGACTCGTCTTGCGAAATGATCCGCTGTAACTTTTTTGGTATACAATTCTCTATAGATCCAGAGATTGTTATCATAATCAACAGCAAACCAAAGCACACAAGCAGGAGAACTATAACCCCAATCAGCAGCACGAAATTTATACCAACTCCTAGGTATGTCAAAAGGTTCGACAACGTGAGTTGTTTTGTTAAATTCTGGAAATGCTGAATCTTCATATGCGTCCCAATCTCCGTCTAAAAATTGTTTTCGTTGTACTTCTGGTAAAGATGCAAGCATGATATAATAATCATCAGTTTGCATTAGATAGGGATTGTCTTGTAATTTTGCTGGAATAAATCTACGACTAATATATTTTTTACCATTAGGCGTATCAATTCCTACATCAAAAGCTGTATTAGGATTTGCTGGTTCTACAAACATTTCTCTTACCCATTGTGAACCAACGTTACCTGGATTACCTGTGGATCTCATAAATACAGGAATATCAGGATCTACACTTCTAAGTGATGATCTTAAAAAATTATATATATCTGGCGAATGATATTGTGGAAGTTCGTCTATTCCTATCCATGTGTAGGATTGACCTTGGTAACGTAAAACATCTGTCATGTTTTCTGCGTATCCGAACTCTATCTTTGCTCCCGATGGGAATCGCCATTCTTTTTCTTGCTCTCTCCATTTTGCTCCTGGATATGCTTTCGAGTATAATAGCTGAGACTTTTGAATTAAGTCTCTTAACTCTGGCATTGTCCGCCTTATTAGGAGTGCTCGATGATGAGCTTTGGAACAGTATCGAAGTGGGTCTACTAGCATCGCATAGGATTTACCACCACCTCTTGCTCCACCATAAAATACTTCTCTTTCAGAAGCTGCAAGAAATTCTGTCTGTGGACCTGAATTAGGTTTAAAGATAACCTCTTGCTGATTTATGTGCTCTTGTATTGTCTTAGGAGCACTCTCGATTTGATCTTCCGTAATAAGTTGAGTCTCTTTACCCTGTAAAGATTTATCTATAGTTAACAGTTTTGTTTTAATATTTTCTGCTGACCGTTTGGCAGATCTTAGTGATTGCTCTGCCTTTGCAACTTTTTTACGACTGCGAGCTAGAATCTGTTGTGTTGATTTCTTGGCTTTCTTTTGAATTACTTTCTTGGGCTTCGGAGGTGCCACTTCGTTCAATTCGTTTTTTAAGTCCGACATGTGATATATATCTTCCTGTTTTTCTATGTAGCCAAGATGCTGTTTCTCTTAATGAACAATTTTTTAAATAATCTTTTGCTTGATTAAGAGCATCTAATTCTTCTTTTACTGGTTCTAGGTATCCAGGTGTACTAGATTCTTTAAAACCAAATGGAACTGTCTTAGCTCTCTTTTTTATTTTTATCGGTTCCATCTTTTGCTGGTAATATAAATATACCGTGTAGAGCTTTCATATTAATATCAAGTTGATCTTTTTTAACAAGACCAACTCTATCTAAAATTGAATTAGCAGCTGCTAGACGAATACTTGCCTGTGGAGTAGTGCCGTCTTCATCTAGTAAGGCGATTAACCTATTAGCCGCTTGTGCAGAGTGCGTTGATAAATGGTTCTCCGCTAATTCTGTAATCTCTTTTTTCAAATTTCTTATAACTTTACTATAACTATTTTCCGAATAGCCAGCCAATCTTGCTGCTTCTCTCGGGTTTCCTTTTGCTTCTCCGAACAACACGTCTAGAAACTTTTCCTGCATATCGGTTAAGTTTCTTTTTTGAGTTTTCGTTATAGAAGAATCCATGTTTTGCATTTATTAATTCCATTATCTCTCCAAATGGGAGAGTTTTTACTTTATCCGATAAATATATCTTCGTCTGTTTCAATGTCATCTGTGTCTTTAGCACTACTACCTGGTCCTGCAGGTTGCATTTGTAATTCTTCAGGAATATCTTCTTCTAATTCAGGTAATTCCTCTGGCATCATTGGTCTAATTGGCTTAACACCAGCTTTTGCTTGCATAGTTTCTATAAAGCTAGGTTCAATATTAGTTTGCATACCTAATGGGCTGTATAAAACTTTATCTTCATCATTTGTTAATGACATATCAAAACCTTTTTGTGCTTGTTTGTACAAATTTGTTGTTGTTTTTTCTTTAGTTACACTTTCACCGCCAACAGGAAATGATCCTGAGCCAGTTTTTAGGTAACTTGGTATGTTTGCTTCAAATTTCATAATTAATTATATGTTCTATTTGTGATGACCCTGTGTTTTGTTGTGTTATGTTTGCGTGTGTCCCTTAAATAAAACATATACTTACCATTATAGTGCTTATATGTAATTTTGTCAAGCGTTATTTTTAGGTGTGACAAAGTTTACAGATTTTATTGTTGACAAAATTGGATATGGGGTGTATAATGTTCATAGGAACCCCCAGGGGAGCCTTTACATCTATACTATACCTATTTTTAGAACTACCCCCTAGGGTATTCCTAGGAATATTGTTGGAATATTGTACCCACAAATACAGCCCAGAGTTGGTTAACAAGGACTTTGGAGATTTTCTGGTGACTGGGTATATAGTATATAGGCACCCCCCCGTGGCACACGCATAGGGTGTAAGAAAAATTTTTTTAGTAATATTTATGTAGCCCTTTAGGGCTTCCCTAAATATCCCCTAGAAAATCTTTATAGTCTTTAGACCTTATTTTTTGCTACTTTTGTTAAAAGTAGAATTTTTTTTTGAATTGCAACTTGGGAAAGAATTAGCTTAACACTTGGGGAACTCTTGGGCAGTCTAGGTTTTTGTACCTAGACTACCCCGTGTTAAGTTAAATATTAGATTTATATTTTCTGAAATCACCAAAGTTTAAATCAAAAACTTTTTGATTTATTCTTGGCATATAGTCCGATGATTTAACTCTAGGAAATTTTGTTTTTTCGTAAGTCTTAAAATTTCCCTTGCTGTCGGTCATAGCTTTCACTATCGCAACATAAAGAGTTTCAATTCCTTCACTTGCTTTTGGATGATTATTTCCAGCAAGTAATGAAATTATTTTCTCACCAGCTTTTACTAATTCATTAACTTCTGAAATTAAGTGATTGTTAGGAACTGTATTTTTTCCCTGCTCACTTTTAACAACATTAGTTATTAAATTAGCTTTTCCCAAAATGCCTTTTTCAACATCATTAATACTGTTTAATGATTTACTGAACGGACTTTGAGTAGCTGACGTTCTGTTTGCTTCTTCAACTTTTTTTGGCATGAAATAAGTTTTAACTATTTCTAAAACCCCGTCATCACCACGAAAAGTTTTACTTATTTGTTTTCCCATTTCTGATTTTGCAAATAATCTAGTAACAAGATTACTTCTGAAAACTTTTAAATTTTCATCTGCAATATCTTTAAAAGAAAACATATTCCAATTCATCAACAACTGAACGGGGTCTGTTTCTTCGTTCAACATTGTTTTTAAATCGAAATGTTTTTCATTAGCAATATAAAACATTACTAAAGGGGCAACATCACTTATTACTCTATACTCATAAATAAAGTTTTTTCTGAAATTCTCTAAAACTCGTCCTAGAGAAGTCAGTAAAACTCTATCTGTAAATCTACCAAAGTCTTTGGCAATTAGAGTTTTGTGCGTGCCGTCACTATTGAAAAATATTTTTTCAACTGACTTATCGTTTTCAGTTTCATCAAAATATAATTCAAAAGGCATTTTGCCGTTTTTATAAAGAGCATATAAGTCTCTCGATAAATAAAGCATTTTGCCGTTCGCCGTTTTTTCGCCTTTGGCAATATTTTTAACATCTTGCCAAACGCTTTCGCTTGTAGGTTGTGTTTCCCGTGAAACATTTTTTACAACTACAGCTTGTTTTTTTGATATGTTCATTTTTTTCTCCTTTGTTAGTTTTTTAAACATATACCGATAGTTGTAATATATAAAAGTGGCGAAAGTATGTCAAGCACATGGCAAAAAAAAGTTTTTTTGGATGTTGGTGTCCATTTTGGGTTTGAGAACATTAGTAGAACATTTCCGCGTGTGTAGATGTTCTCATTTTGTTCTGTCTTATTTCTGCCATAATTTTGACAAATTTTGCACACGAAAAAAAAATTAAAAAAAAAATACTAAGACATCGTATAATGATACGCGTGGGAAAAAATAATTTGAAAAGACTAAGACATTGCTACTATCCCTAGCCGATTAATGAGTAACGGCTAGGGTTTTCTCGAGGGAGAAACTTTTAATTAGAAATTATCTTCAATAGCTGTGATAATTTTCTTAACCATAAATCTTTAAACTCTTTACTATGTGCATTTTCATACACTAACATTAAGTTTAATATTCTATGTTCATCTCTTTTAGTTTTTGTTCCATAGAACTCTTTAACATTATGGTACATAATTTATATCAACTATATCTCTAGCTTGTTTCATTTGTGTTGCTCTTATATTCTCAAAGTAATTACTAACTTTGATTATATAACATAGCTGTCGCAAAGGTTCTTCTGTCGTTTCTAATCTATCTTTTAATAAATTAACAACAGTTTCTAAGTCAGCTATTTTTAAATGCAAATCACCATTTTGTTTTTGGTGTACCTTGCTTATATCTTCAAGTTCTTTTACTCGTTCTTGAAGTTTTCTGTATGGTGTCGTTGCCATAAACATCTCCTTGTTTGTTTGATTATGTTTAAATGTAACATAATATTTATCATATGTCAAATGCACTTGACACACTTATATCATAATGCTAACGTACACTTATGATAACAGAAAGGAGAAAGTTATGTATTTGATATACACACTAATTATGGGCATACCTTTTTTTATAATTGTTGTTATGCCCTTGATTAAAATGATTGCTAGTATAGGATAAATATGAACTATGTAATATGAAAGCCCTTGTCATTGATTTGACAGGGGCTTTTCTTTTTGTTATATTATATATCTCAACAAGGAGATATATATATGTCAGAAATAAAACCAATCGTTGATACTTCGTGGGAAATGAAATGGATGCGTTCTCTAAGAAAGAGAGCAATCAATATTCTCGCAAGGATTGAAAATGATAGGAGACCAACACAAGAACTTCATTATGAATTAAGAAAAGCTATGGAAGCTTTTACTTATTGGAATAGTGATACGGCTATGTGGGAAAAACATCAAATAGTTATTGAAACTAAAGATGAAAAAGAGTATGCAGAATTAGATACTTAAAATATATACTATGGGCGATATTAATTTATTGCCCATAGTTTTTTGTTGAGAGAAAGATATTATGGAACTAACAACAACAGAAACTTTATTATGGCATTTATTTTTTGGTGCTTGCTTTGTAATTTATTTATGGTGCAAGTATGACTAAAAGATTAATTACATTGGAGTTAAGTAAAATGAGTAAAGCACAAGAACAAACAGTTATAATAGAATTACTACTCATGTCAAAGATGTGGCGAAGAAAAGTTGGCTCTATTATAAAAATAGTAAAAAATAGGAAGGAGAAAACATGAAAAAAGCATTGATTTTATTGACTTTTTTAACACTTGTAGCTTGTTCAAATAAACAAGTTATGCTAGGTAAAAAGTGTTTAAAGGAAATTAAAGATAATGAAACAATCACAACCAAATCATATGTATGGTTTGTAAATAAAGACCACGATTGGTCTAGTGATTTAACCAAAGGTAATTGTAAATAATATGAGAAGAAAATATATTGTTATGATGAGATTTGGAGATAGTGAAACTTTAAATTTAAGTGAGCAATTTGCTCATAGGCAGGACGCAGATAAGTATGTTGAACTTATGCAAAAGAATAAACCTGATGTAAAGTTTTATTTATTTGAACAATCAAAAGACTATCAACATACAGACGATAAAAAGAAATCTACTAACTTAACTTGGTTTGATAGAACTAGATTAGGTATATAGGTTGACAAAGCTACATTAATGTAGTAGTATATAAGGGCAATCAGCGAGAGTTGGTTGCCCTTTTTTGTTTGGCAAAGTAGGGCTAGTCCCACGCAATAATTAAGGGGAAGTATGTGATTGACTAATCTTCAATGATGTTCAAGCCATGCGAGATGTTATGGGTAGTTTTCCAACTATCGTTATCTTGGTGCATACTTCCGAATACAAATCAACAAGGAGATAATATGTCAATAATAAAATATGAGCCAATACACATTGGCGACTTCTCTAGCTTTATAGAAAATCTTGTAAGTAAAACTAAATCAAAAAGATTTAGAGCAGGGTTTGTTAAAAAAGACGGAAGTTATAGAACGGGTAAGTTTGATTTCAAGTATCGTAAAACTTGGCTACAAACTGACGGCACAATGTATAAACGAAAGAATAAAGCTAGGACTACTAAAAGAGAAGATTATCTTTTAGCACACGACCTAGTTAAGAAAGCACCTAGAAATATCTCATACAATAGATTGTTATGGATAAGTGTAGGTAAAAAAATATGGGGTGTCAGTCAATTTAGATTAGCTGATGAGCATATAAGGTTATATGTTTTAAACCCTACAAAGTATAGTCAATTAAAGAACTTACTTATAGGCAACCTAGATGGGAGTACATTACAATGAATATAATTAGAGATTTACAAAACTCTAAACTTCCAAATGGTTTAACCTTACGAGAAGATACTTTATTAAGAGCATTAAGACTACAAGCTAGAACAGGTATGTATTTAACTAATCCTAGAGTAACGGGGTATAGTTCATTTGCTAAAGCTATACTAGCTTGTAAGACTTTTAATCTTGATAGTAAAGCACCAAAGACTTGTAAGAAACTATATCAATATCTAAAAGAGAAAGGATATTACAATGGCGAGAGAAACTAAATGGTGTCAGAATCCTAAATGTCCCGAAAAGAAAAACTCAAATCAAATTAGGGGTATCAAGGGTAATAAGTATTATCAATCTAATAGGACAGCTGGATATGGTAATGGTAATTTCTGTACACAAGGTTGTGCAGATAGTTGGTGTCATATATATATGGACAGAGCCATTGATTCAATGGGAGTTAGAATAACTGAGCCTGTAAAAGTTAGTATGGAAAATGCTTGGTTTGTTGATGCTGACTATCAATATGATAGTGGTGTAGATAATCATTGGCTTTATTTTTTAGTTAATAAGTTATATAATGTTAGACAACCTATTACTAAACAACAAGCATCAATACACCCTAACGAAGAGTATAGTCCACGACTCACATCAGCACAAGCCAAAGTTCTAGCAGAACAACTTGGCTTGACAAAGTAATAATACTTTGATATATTATAGACATCATCTAGGTATCTAGGTGATGTCTTAATAATTCCAACTGAAAGGAGTACTCAATGGAAAAACGAAAAGACATTAGATTAAATAAAGATTATCGGACAGCTTATATAAAAGACTTCCGAAGATTTTTAGAATCTAAAAATGACAACCCAAAGTATGAAGCATTTTTATCAGCTAAAACTTTGTGTAAAACTAGAATTGCTGACGCATTTAAAGTCGCAACCAAAGTTGTGCATAGAGCATACGAGCCTAAAGATGTTTCTACACTACAACAATTACAGAAGAAATATAATACTGTTGATGGAACAGCAAAAGACAGTTGTTTTTATTTTGCAGTTGTTGATAGTAAAGGGAAACAAGTAAAAGAAATAGATAGGTATAATGACGAAGTTGATAAGGAAAAACATTTCAATTTTGAATTAGATGGTAGTCTAGTTGGTCGTGAACATAGTAGCAACAATTCTTTTGCTTATGCTTGGTATCGTGAAGAGTTAAAAGCTAATGGCTATAACCCTGATATAGAAATTGAGCAAAAAGATAACCGAAGTAATCCTCATCACTCTACAAATACTAATCTAAATGGTAATTGGTTAAAGGGTAATGACGGAAGTTCTACTAACTTTTATGAAGTATGGAAAGACAGCTATGCTTTAGATATAATTGGTAGTAGTGGTTGTCGTTCTCGTGCAATACCTTGCACAGAACAAGAGTTTGCTACATTTGAACTAATGCTAATAGCAAAAGCTAATGTAGTAAAGACTCATCAAGATTGGATTGGCTCTATACTTAGAGCAGTTGACCTAGTTGGTGAGCAAATAAAAGCTATGAAAACAAAATCTGAAGTTGATTTGTTAGCTAAAGAATATAATTGGGAACCTCAAATATCTCTCAATAAAGTATTCGGTAGTGCATTGGTAGTTAATCCTGCTAGTGTAAAATCTATGACAGATTCTATATTAGGTTATGAGAGGAAACCTAGCAAGGAAGAAAAGATTGCTAATGCAAAAATTGCTTTGCAGAAACATCTTGAATCCCAACAAGTAGCTTAAATTACATAAGGGTTAGGCGAGAAATCGCCTAGCCTTTTTTTATGGATATACATTACGGAATATTACAATTATTCATAGGTCTATGTGCTATAATGGTGGGTGGACTTATAGTTTATTTTGTGATACAATACAATATAAAAAAAGAAAAAGAAGAAAAAGAAAATCAACATAGAAAGGTACACGATTATGAGATATAAATACAAAGTAAGAGAGTTAGGAAAAGAATTAGTACAAGATATGGAAGCTATGTCTTTAAAAAAATTAAGAAGAAAGTTAGACCACACAAAAGAGTATGCCATTGAATATATGAATAAACATAATCATTTTATTTCAACTACAACTAGAGGAATAGAGCCAAAATGACAGTAAAAAATAAAAAGGTAATTAAATTTACTAGAGACGATATTGAAAGTGTTTATTTATATGCACACAAATATGATGTATGGGCAAGTATTACATTAAAAACTGGAGTTGAAATAAGAAGTCATAGTTTAGAATTAGAAAAACTAATTTTAAATAAATATAAATCTTATGTTGCGTTTGGTGCAGTCAAACATATGTGGTTATCTAATAACAACGGGGAAGATTTCAAGGTATAGTATATACTAACCCCCCTGCAACGACAGGATAGCATACCATACTTTTGCAAAAATGTCAATGGAAAATAACAGAAAGAGTAAAAATATATTATGAATCCAACAATGAATCACGAGTTAGAACAAAGGAAAGAAGTTAATCCATTAAAAGATTTAGCTAAAGCTGTAATCACTAGGGCTTGTTTAGATAGTCTAGGACATATAACTAATAGTAGTTATTGTGGACTAACAGAAAAGTCTATACTAATGGACACAGCAAAAAGATTCTTTGACCCTAATATAAAATCATTTAGATTGTGGTGTGACCTTGCAGGTGGTGAGCCTGAATATATAAAAGACTTACATAATGATTTGACATACCACTATAATTGTGGTAGATTAAAGAACTTCAATACAAGAGTAGTAATAGAAACCTTACTCAAAAAACTATGAACATATTTCATTTACACAAAAACCCAAAGATATGTGCCGAATATCATTGTGATAAACATGTAGTCAAAATGATATTAGAAACTGCACAAATGTTATCAACAGGTTATCAACGACACGCAGGAGAAGACGAGAAAGTATACAAATCTGCATATCCCAAACATCCCATGACTATATGGGTCGGAGATAGTGTTGGTAATTTCGGTTGGACTTTATTACTTGGTAATTGGTTAGGTTATGAATACGAAAGAAGATACAATCGTATGCACAAGTCTATGAAAATTATTAATTACTTTATTGATTTTAATTTATCTTGGAAAGACAAGATACCTGAAAAAAAATTTACTACACCACCACTATGTATGCCTGATGAATACAAGTGTGATGATTATATTGAGTCATATAGAAAATATTATACACACGATAAAAAAAGATTTGCAAAGTATACACACAGGGAAATGCCAGACTTTATGAAAGAAAAACAAAAGGAAGAAGATGAAAAGAAAAATGACAGAAGAAGAACTATCAACTTTAATGATTTATAAAGTAACCGTTATTACAACAGATAAAAAAGGTAAAGAAACAATATGGAGAACAACATCAGATGTTGACCATTCCTATTTAAATGATGGTTGGGATATAGAAAACTTTGAGGAAGATATATGAAAAGAAAAGAATTAGAAAAAGAAATAGGTACACTATCTAATCCTAGTAAAATGCCTGCGTTTGCTTGGGGTATATCTGCAAAGAAATGTATTACTGGTAGTAAGTTAGCAAAGATAAAAGGAACTATCTGTAATAAATGTTATGCACTTAAAGGACATTACGCATTTAAAAATGTTTTTGATGCACACGAGATAAGAAGGAAAGCAATAGAGAAACCTGAGTGGGTAGATTATATGGCAGAACTCATTACCCAAAAGTACAAAAACCTAGATAAATCAAGGCATTTTCACAGGTGGTTTGACTCAGGAGATATACAATCTTACTCACATTTGATGAAGATATTTGAAGTGTGTGAGCTAACACCACATATAAAATACTGGTTAGCTACAAGAGAATACAATATTATAGCACAGATAAAAGAAGAAGATGTGCCAAAGAATTTATGTTTGCGTGTATCTGCAATCAAAGTAGATAGTCCACCACCAAAGTTTTGGAAGTGGACATCAGGTGTACACAAAGATAAACCTGCAGTTGGACAAGAGTGTCCTGCCTATAAACAAGGTGGTGAGTGTAAATCTTGCCGTACTTGTTGGAGTCGTAAAGTTAAACAAGTAAGCTATAAGGAGCATTGATGGAAATAAATGACAAAGAGATAGCAGATTGGGTTAATGATTGCCCAACGCACAAGATAGAAGTTTTATATTCAGATGAAAATGGTATTCAACTTTTAGTAAATTTTAATAATTTAAAAGAGGAGGACTAATGATAACAAAAGAAATGGTAAATAATTATTTAAGTGAAGACTATGATGAGTGGATTGCAAATGTTTTAACAGATATTTGTAATGACCCACACAGTATTTCTATATTAAAAAAACAAATTATAGAAGATTGGGAACAACATTTAGAAAATTCAAAGGAGGACTAATGACAATAAGAAGTAAGCATAATAATTTATTGAATTATTTTTTGTATGATAAAAAAGATTTATCAAAGGCTTATGTAAGAAAATGTAAGAATTTTATTGATAATATTCGTGCAGAAATACATATAGAACATTTAAAAGAATCAAAAAAACAAATGGAGAACAAATGAGTGTAGACGGAAAAGAAAGTTGGCTAGAGAACAGAGCCATAGAATTGTTTGAGGAGATACAAAGAAAAAATCCTCACTTATCTTGGAATGAAATAGATGAGCTATGTTATAAACAAGCAGAAGAAGATTATATGAATCAGCCTGAAGTAGATTATAAGAAGATACAAGAAGAATCTGAAGAAGAATGAAATATATAATTATATTATTACTACTTACATCTTGTAAGACCACAGATGTAGACCCCAAAGTTACAATAATAAAAAATATTTTACAAAAATCAGTTGACAAATAAACAAAAGTATGATAAGGAGAAACAATGGAAACAGAGAAAAACTACCTCATAAAAGTATTTGGAT
>VTLG01007177.1_pt1 | contig 17563 bp, 22 predicted proteins | sample 4694571 | NCBI WGS metagenome assembly VTLG01 (sample SAMN12604809, study PRJNA352737) | marine metagenome | biome: ENVO:00000447; feature: ENVO:00000209|ENVO:00000569|ENVO:01000036; material: ENVO:00002151; isolation source: viral sequences binned using virsorter ... | reverse complement strand
CAGATGGGTGAATAACTAGAGTATCTAGCTCTTCGCCTCTTTCTCCAAGAAGTGATCTACCTCTAGCAACAGCAGAAGCAGTTAAGTAGTTTGCTTCAGCCTGACCAGAAGATGCACCTACAGCAAGATCAAGATGGTTAGCACCTAAAGCACCAGCACCACCAGCAAATAGTCCATTTAAAAGACTAAATAATCTTGCAGAGTTTAGTTTGTTGATAGCATCTGCAATTTGGTTTCTGATGTGACCCATTGGATCTTCACCAGCAGCCAATACAGCAATATCATCAACAGCATACGCAAAACCTCTGTGACAGATAGTTGCGATCTGTGTTCCTGTACCAATCTTCTGTGGTGTTAAGTAACCATTGTTACTTGTACCCCATGATGATGTACCATCTAAGATTTCCTCAGTTGGTGAGATTGGGTTGAACTCTGGAACTTGTATTCTTGTTCCACCTTCTGTTGCATCAAGAAGTGCATTACGCACAACAGCACCAGATTTAATAAATGCACTACGCTCTTTGATAGCTTCGGAAACGTATGTGCTGAGATTATTTCTCTTTACGATGTCCGCTAGTAGGACACCGCCAGAATAATTCTGAAACGGAGCAGCCATTCAGATTACCTTTTAACTTTTGCGATACCCTAGTCACGGACAAGGGGATTAGTTTCACAGAAACTAACTATTTTTGAGCCTCTTGTTTCAGCACTGCTGCCATTTGAGGATCTTGTTCTAATAGTATCATTTGTTGAGTGAGGTTGCCCGTTTTCCAAGGATTTACCTGACCTCCACCAGCGTTTGCCACAGGGCTTGGTTTTGCTCCCATTCCAGCAGCAGAACTTGGTTTGAAATGATGCTCGTAGCCACTACCAGGGTTTTTGAGACTCGTGAGATACGAATTGAGATCCTGCTCTACACCACCATTTAGGACAACAACTTTTCCTTCAGCGTTCTTTTGTAACTTGTTTTGTAACAAAGAGAGCATCTGCTCTGCATTTATAACTCCTTGGTTGCTGATAGCTGCAAGTGCTGTTGTCTTTGTAGAAGCTGCTTCGTGAGAATTTTTCATCTCTTCAAGTTGCTGAGATAAATTAATTATCTGTTGTTCTTTCTCTTGGGCTGTTTTATTTGCTTCTTCCCAAAGAGTTTTCCATTGACCCTGTTCTTCTAAATCCTTGGTTCGTTTTTCCTCTTTTTGTTTATAGACATCATCTAATTTACCCTTGATGCCCTTAAATTTTTCTTCTGCTTCAGCAGCTTCCTTACGGGCAGCAGCTAATTTTGCTTCGTATTCTGCTTTTACAGCATCTAAATTTGGTGCTTGTGGTTGTGAAGGAGTTTCAGCCACGGGCTGTTCAGGAGGATTCACGGAATCAGGCTGAATTACTTTTTCTTCAATCATAATTATTTAGCAGAAATAAATTGTTCTAATTCGGCAATCAAATCTACTTTGGTGTGCCTTTTGTCTAACTCAATACCTATGGAACGGCCATAAATTTCAAGTTCAGATTTTGTCATGGTTTTTAAATTAGCAGTCAGAATACCCTTATCAGGAGCAGTTTCATCAATAGCTAATTCTCCAGGAACTAAAGGTTCGGGAGCAGGACAAACAACAGGAGCTTCGTCAGCTTCATTTTTAAGTTCTACCTCTTCCCATTTATAAGAACCATCAGGTTGGAGTACCCGATCTAAAGACTTAGACATGAAAATGTTTGTACTTATATACTATTGTAGCAAACTATTCGGGTTTGGCCTCATTTGCTGTTGGTAAAACTTCACCTTGTACCAAAATATCTCTAAATTCTTCTCTATCAATGACTTGTTGATCGAATAACGATGTCAAAGCTGTAATATCTTGTCCGATTAATCTTTCTATGTCGAAGTCTCGACTTATTTTTACTTCAGGTGGCTCGATTCCAACATACTCGGCTGAGAGGTTGAAGGCTTTTTGAAGTTTTTGTTCTAGTTCCATAGATACCATTGCGAGCATGGAGTTTGTATCTACACGATCTAGTCTGCGAGCATCTGCTGATTCAGCTACGAATTTCTGTTGTGATAATGTACTGATTCCGAGTGTTGCCATCTGCATCTGAAGCTCTTTTATCTCGGCTGATTGTGCATCAAAAGCACTGGAGGCTGGCTCTACATAGTAAATTTTGTTGCCAGGTTGTGTAGCCATTGCATAGTTTACAGATATAGCAAGGTCTTTGGTCTGATCATCATAACCTTCCATGACCAACAGTGGTTGTGAAGCAACGTGCAAACTGTGGATTAGGTCAGCTTGTCTTTGGAAGTGTGCAATATTTAAGTATGCAATGTCTAGGAGAGGTGGTTTGCTGACTAAATTATCTGTTTTACCAGAATAAATTGTTACTAAAGGTATCTCACCAAGAGAAAAACTGCCAGATTCTACCTGTTTGTAGTCTTTGTCTGCTGAACCCATTTCAAAGTCGCCAGTAACACTGTTATCTGATACGTCATACATTTCTTCGATTTGTTCTTTCTTACGGAATACTCTGTATCTACCTGGTTCAATAACCCTAATCTGGTCAAATACTTTCTCGCCAAACTGCCCGTCAGGTAATACAGCTTTTTCACCTATTCTTACCTGTACCAAGTTCCCGTAGTTTGATTCTCTGTCTAGTCTCCAACCGTATAGATTCGTGGGGTCTACCTCAATCCAGTAGGGTCTGCGGTTTTGTTGACGTTCTTCTGCAAGACTTACTGCTCCTGATGGTGCAGGATAGTCTACGAGTATGTGGCTTTGGCCGTATGTGAGAGAACACATTAGTATTCTTCTTGCGTATTCATCTAAATCTGACTTGCAGCCATCAACATCCATTTTGAACATTTCTGTCCAGTATGGATCGCCTGTTAGTGTTATTGGTTTGCGAAGCACTAGACCTGCTGCTGCTCTGATTAATCTTTGTGTAAATGGACTGAATACTGCTCTGTTTACTCTTGCAAGGTAAGCGTCAAAATCTTCTCGTGGTTCTAGTGGTAAGAACGCTTCACTGTTTTGTCGTAGATAATCTGTGCCTTCGCTTACGGCTTTCATTATTTCCCAACCTTTCATCATGTCGAGGACAGCCCTCGTGCGAGTAAAAGGGCTGTCTATCCCACCTACAGTAGTAGATGAGACAATGTTTGTTCGGATTGGACCTGGTACAGCGTATGTCATTTAACGACACCTCCATTTTCTTAATGCTAATGCCTTTCTAGTAGGTTTACCATTAGGTTTTTTCATTGGCCCAGGCATACCTTTCATCCTTGCACAGAAAGATGCTCGTCTTTTGGCTGCTTTGCTACCAGGTTTTACTTTTCCTGTGACGGGTGCTTTTAAGTTACTGCCTGTGGCACGGTTGTATTTAGCACGACCTTTTGCTGTCAGTCCGCCTGTTTTGGATTTTTCTCCTCTGCCTATACTTAAATTTACTTGTTTACGTTTAGACATTATTTTCCTACCTTTGCTTGCGCCTTTTTATGGGCTTGAGTAAAAGTATCTCCTGCTCTCATCCGCCTCTTCATAAACTCCATGTGCTTTGCACTGTGGTGTTCAGAGTGTTTACTCAGTAAAGTTTTTTGGCGAGGCGTGAGTTTCACTTCTTTTTCTTTTTTCTTTTGGCTTTTAGTTTCTTGAAGTCAGCACCAGTGATCTTATCCCGTGGTGGGGCGACAGCAGCGAGCTTACGTTGCTTTGCTGAATAAGATTTTTTGGGCATTAGAGAGCAGCAGTGATAGCACCGTTAGTTATGAAACTAACTGAAACTGTGTTTAAATCTCCAACAGAAGCACTGTATGTAGTTCCTGTAATAATTCCGTTAAAACTTACTTTCTTACTTCCTGATGTATCCAAGAAAAGGTTAAATGCAGCATCGCCACTATCTTCAGAAGTTAATACGTCTGTAATTATTTCAGCAGTATCATCGCCAGATGTAGCTGTGTAGATAAGATCGACAGTACCAGAACCAGATTTTAGAGAACCTACATATTTTCTGGAGGTGTCTCCATGAGCAGTACACTCAAGAGTGTCTTTTGTTACGTCTAAAGTCCATGCAGTCGTAGAGGCTACTGCGCCTACTGTTCCAGTTCCGTTATCGAATGATACAGAGCCTTCTTCACCACGAAAAAATGCCATGATTTGCGAAAAATATACTATATAACACTATATTACCTTGAAACTGCAACTTTTAAAGTTATTTTTTCTTCTTTTTGCGTCTATGTTGATAACTTATCTTCTTACTACCCGTTTTTTCACGTTTAAATCGTGCTTTTTCGGCTGATGACATCTCTCCAGTAGTCTTAGGTGTCTTACTTGAGACACGTTTACTGGGTCGGCAAGCTGGATAGCCTCTTTTTTCGCCTTTTGAGCGACCACAAGGCTTACCAGTTTTGACATCTACCCATTTTTCTTTGAACCAACGGGTTAGACCACCGCTACTTCTTGCCACGTTTCTTAGTTCCTGTGCGATAAGTGCCACCACGCTTTTTGTACTCTCGTACAAGCCATGCGTTAGCGTAAGCCGAGGGATAAACAGCAAATTTGCGTTTAGCTTCAGCTTTTACCCTAGAGTATAACGCTTTATTTACAGGAACATTCGCCACGTTTTTTACCTCCCTTCTTTTTCTTCTTCTTTTTCTTTGTAGTGGAATGATACATAGTGGAAAAAGGAAACTCTTAGTATATTCTAAACGAAGTTTGGCCTAATGTCTCTGGTTTGGCAAGGTTAAATTGTTGTAAACATAGATAACCGAAAGCGTCAAATGCGTGGTCAACCCCTAGATTTTTGTTTGGCATACCTGTGTTTGGAGCGTAAGTCAGGGTGCGGAGAGATTTTATAAGTTCTTTGCAGCGTGGATGGATTAAAGTTCGTCTTTCTCCTGCTGCGTCATATAGTGCGGTGTTTATTGCGGTTACTTTATCGCGGACTTTCCAGGGAGAACGCGGAGAGGATACTGTGAATCCGCTTCTGCGCAAGATTGTGTGGTCCGTTGAACCCACTCCTGATGTTTTTCGGGCTGCACCTGTTGGGTCGGGGCAAGCTACTATACGTCTTTCGACTCCGTAACGATTTGTAACTTCTTCGGCAAAATCCCAGGTTGTTGCACCACCTGTCAAAATTATCTCATCAAAGACGTAAAGTATGTCTCGGTAGCGTACTGCACATATACCGCAAAGTGGATCTACGTTAAAATCAACCCCTAATAAAAGTGGAGCGATGGATATGTCCTCTGCTTCGGTAGAAATGTTGGAATCTGAAAACGAGACTGCAACTAGACCAGTGAGATTCTCAAAGCTGGCTTCAAATTCCTGTTTAAATGTTCTGCTATCGAGTTGGGCTTTGGCTGCTTCGACTTCTTCTTCGGGAACATTACCCCCGTCTATTGTAGTGAAGCTCCAGCGTTTCCAATCACCTGTTTCATCTTCTGGAACGTAGCACCATAAATCGTAGAACCACGATGCTGTGCCGTCTGGTGTGGATATGAAGAGTGCCCAACCCTGTTTATCTGCGAGGGCTGGTCTGATTACCTGGAACCAGACATCGGAATCCATGAAGGCTGCTTCGTCTAGTACTACTCCAGCTAGGCTTCGGCCACGAAGAGTTGTTGCATTTTCAGTTCCTTTGAGTTCTATTAACGAGCCATTTATTAGTTCTATTTTGAGGTCGGTTTCGTTTTTGGATTGTATCCACTCTGATGGAATTAGTTTCTTTATTTCTTTCCATGCGATGTCTTTTGCCATGCGATAGGTCGGGGCACAGTAGAAATATGTCTCGCCAGGGCGGTCTATTGCTGCTTTTAATAGTTCTATGCAGGATAAATATGATTTTCCGAATCTTCTGCCAGCTACCAGTACTCTAAATCTTTCTTTTGCGTTGAACACCTCCCCCTGTGCCCATCTAAGTGATAGATTTTCGGCTGTTTTTGTACTCATGTAGTAAAGAATAGCTTAAATATCGACAAATTTCCGTGTTTTAGTCGACTAAATACTGTTTTTAGGGTTATTATTCAAGTATTAGTATTTATTTAGTCCGTGGCTCAAGCATACTATCGACCAGATGTAGACAGTCCTAATGCACCTATGGGTGGCAAGGTCTGTGGAAAGAGAAATCCAGATACAGTTATCGAAGCAAGAAGGCAGAGATTGTATAAACGTCAGCTTGAAGGCTTAACAACTAGACAATTAGTTTTAGATCACGCTTCCAAGGAAAATATTGGAGTGGAGACAGCTTGGAGAGATTGGAGACAGGTAAAAGAATGGAACGATGAGGATTGGGAGAAGGACAGAACAAAGATGATTGCACGGTTGCAGGGTATGAGAATGAGACTTTTCAACCAAGCTGTGAAGAGAGGTCAGCTTCAGACTGCTGCCCAGGTATTAGATTCACTAGGTAAAGTACTAGGTGAAAGCGAAGAGACTATAAACCTTAACACTCCACAACTATCTATTAGCGTAGAGAAGAAAAAGTAGTATTATTCCTGGATTTATCAGTAGGTTCAGGGGTGTATAAAAATTTATAAAAAATTTTGCAACCTGGCCCCGTGTCCTCTGTGTGTGGAGAATAGAGCGCAGCGCGGTGGATACTGTGCGCCGTGGATACTGTGCGGGGATGCAATAAAAAGGGCCCGTTGTTTTGCGGGCCGTGGTGGATACTGCAATAAAAAAAAATTTAATTTCTATAAATTTGTTCGCAGTATTTTGCGCTGTTGCGCTGTGTGCACTGTGCCATGAAATCGCTGTAGTTTGTACTGTGCATTGCGAAAATAAAAGACAGTATAAAAAATACCGTAGCCATTCTGTAAAATTTACGATTGGCGGTAGTTGCTGCGCTTCGGCTGTAACTTTTTTTGATGGGTTTGTTCATTTGTGGGGATGGTATGACGTGAGAGAGAATAAAAAGTAATTAAATATAATTAACATTTTCTTTTTGTATTGGGTGTTGCCATACTTTCAAACTTGAATAATTAGGATAATTAATTTTTTCCTGGTCTAGTTGTGACAGTGTAAGCTTTATCGTTTCATCAAGTGTTAAGTGTGGGAACCAGTTTGCAAGATGTTTGAATTTTTGAATAAAAAACTTTTTTTCATTCTCGTCTGGTCTTGATAGTGACATTGTTTTTTAACTCCTGAATTAATAAGAATAACTATAAGCAAATTTATCATTGGTATAAATTTCCGTTGTTTTTGGGATAGTAACTAAATATCTATTTTCTCTGTCTTGTACGTTCCAGCAATGCCAACCAGCTAATAGTCCGTGTTCTTTGTGATCTTCTGCAATATACAAATATTTATATTCTTCACCCATCAAATCATTAAAAAAATTATTTAATACGCCATCATGTACTATTGGTCGTGTACTTGGTTCGGGTTGGTCTTTTCTTTTACTGTAGGGTTTCGGGGTTAGTTGTATTTTATTATTAATAAGTGGGTGTTGTTCGTCGTTCCAATTATGACTACACGCTAGACTTGATAAGTCTCCGTTTTTAATTAAGTCTAATACTTTTTGTTTAGTATTGTAGTAAGTTAATAAAAAATAACCCGTGTGTCTTGGGCTGCCGTCATAATGACAATAGATAGATTCTATTGTGTTGTTGTCGTGTAGGATTCCAATAATTGAGCGTGTGGCCATGGTAGTAAATTAAGATGGTTTACCTTTTCATTGTACCAGTTTTTTAAGTTATTACAATATTACAATAATAAATAAGCAATAAAAAAGACCTGAAGTTTTGGAGCTCCAGGTCTAACAATAGTTACTACAGTCTAGGCTGTTAATAATAACTCTTTACTTCTATTTATAATATTTTTCGAGGATTTATATAAACAATTCTCTAGTCTTATTCTTGCTCTTTCGCTCTCGTCTTTTATGTTACTTGCTCCTTGCTCGTGACATAAATAACTAGTTACTGCATTGTGTAAATTATATGCATTACTAGAATTATGTAAATTATTCTCTTTTCTGAAGTTATCCATAATCGGTTTATATTGTACTAAATCGTTTACGGTTTTTTCTCTAGTAGTTTTTAATACTCGGTGTGTGCATACTTTTTTGTTGGCCCATTCGTTTTTAAATAAGTCTTTCAATATTTCGTGCGCCTGTTCTTCTTTAATTTCTTTTCTAACCATATATTTGTATTCTTCAATACTCTGCTTAAATGTATGCTTATTAAAATCAATAACTCTAGGTAGTCGGTCCACTAAAGCAGTAATACTTTTTGTGTGTTTAAAACTTAGATTTTCAGAACTTTTGACTTGTGCCATTTGGTTAAAACAAAACATTCTAAAGTCCAGAAGTGCCAAAGTGAACCCTACGCTAGAGTCCATACTAGTAATAAATGTGCATCTTCTTTTTATTGGGTCGTCTTTTCTAACGTCTCCAATACATTCCTTTATATATGTATTAATTACAAACCTTTTGCTGTCAATATTCATTATACTTTCTATTGCTAGTGAATCTCTGCATGACTCAATTACATTTTTAATTTTGTCTAGTTGCAAGATTGTATAATCATTTTTTGGGATATTTAACAGTTGCCCCGTGCTGTTGTTTATTATCCCTTGATACTCGGTTACTTCCTGAAGTACTTTGTTTTGATCTTGATAAAAAAGTTTAGTTGGTTTTGCTTTGAAGTCTAGGCCGTTATCTTTCCATATTTGGTCTATTGATGTATTAGGAAAAATAAGACGAGCTCCTTTATATGTAGTCTCGCTGTTTTGGTTGTTTTGGTAACCTTGCGCAGCAGATACTATATTTTTATCTGTTTGGGGTTCTGCGTTCCAACTTGCGTTAAGTTGATTAATAAAGTTTTGTTGGTTGTTTTCCATTAGATTAAATCCTGGGTGAATTTGAATTAACACTATTTATAGTGTCCTCTGTATTCTACTTTAATATTGTATTAATAGTCAAGATTGTTTTTATATGGTTATATTGGATCGTTGATCCTATAAGTATAAATACTCATAGTGTCCTCCCTGTGTAAAACGTAGTATCTCCTGTGGAAAACTTTTTTGTCAATTTTATCATCTTTTTGTAATTTAAATTTTACAGAAAATATTTTTTTATCAATTTTTTTAAGGCTGAGATGCTGCGCCAGGACTAAAAACTGTATAAAAATTTTCAGGCAGTCTATACTATGAATGGCGATTTTCGACTTTTTTGCGCAGTAGGCAGTGCGGTCCATTAACATTTAATTTTTTATTTTTCTGAGAATTATCACTGAGAATTAATAACTGAGAATTATTTATTGCAGAAAGTCTATTGTGCTACTATAATAAGTATGTTCACTAATCCACAATTAATTATGGGCCTTGATTCATACCTTTATGGTACAAAAACTTTTGAAGTTTATCATTCACAAGTTGATGATGAACCACTAGAACAAACTATGGAGTTTCAGACATTAATTGAAGAAACTCACTTTAAAGATTATCCAGTAGATACTACGCCTTGGGCCAGTTATACCGTAACGTATCCACTGGCTTATTGGTGTAAGGCAAGTGCTATACATAACTGGTTCGTACAGAACGTACAGTACGGAAAAGATGATAAGGGAGAATACAGTGTGACTGCTGAGGAACTATCCAGGTTAGGTAATGTTGTTCGCAGTGCCCTCGATAAACCAGATATAGCTGCTACTTATTTGCCTAACGTAAAAGGTTTCTTTTTTGGCGATCAAGACTATTCAGATTGGTACTTCGATAAACTTAAGTACACCAAATCACGCATAGAGGCTATTCTGTCTTATCAGAATGATGCTATACAAGATGAGAATTTCAGACAATTCCATAAATATGGGAACGTGATTCAGCTACCTACTCGAAACAATACTTTCGACGATTTTATTTATACTTCAAGTTGGTGATTATGCGCAGAATGTACGATACAAACCAGTTTACTAAGCAGCAAAAAATTAGATGGTTGCTTAGTGAACTTTTATACGTTTTAACAAAAATTGACTTCAACAAATATGGATAAAAAGAAAGCTATTGACTTCATACAGGATCTACTACGTTCCAATGAAGATAAAAAAGTAGAGGATCAGCTATCTCGAAAAGATATAGTTGACATTCTTACTGTAGATCACTTAATCCCAGAGTCTACTGCGTATCGGTATTATGCTGATGCTGAACGTATTTATATTTGGGAGCAAGAAAAGTCAGGCAATCCAGTTGCAGTAGATAAGCAGAAAGTTGCTTTAGATGCTGTATGGGATATAGCACAGAACGCACTGCACGTTAAAAAGGATCCTGAATTATATATGCGTACCATCAAAGAATGGTCCGTACTTAGTACACGTTTTAGAAAAGGTTAATTATGACTGATTCATTTATGCGAAACCATCAACTTTCACTGGACCTCCAGAGAGAAGAAGATGAAATTAACTGGTTAGGATTCGGTCCAGATACAGAAGATACTGAGGATGAAGATAACTTTCCTATGGAGAGTAATCCTGACTTAGAGAGAATCAGACTGCCTAATTCCTGGGCTTCATATTTGGCTAATGGTGTAGAGGACTCCCTGGAAGATGGGGAAAAAGAAACAATCCAGGATGTATTGGATACTGCGAATCTATCCGATCATACTTGTATTGATGTTTTAGATGATGCTAATTTTGAACTTGCGCCATCTTGGTATCCTGCTTTATTAGCAGGAGACTACTGTACTTATGTTTTTGATAAGTTTTAGACTACTGCTAACTCTTTAAGTTGTTTGTGGTATCGTTCCACTCTTTGAATAAATAAACTTTTTGCTCCTTCTAATTCGAGAGAATTGAGGAGCTTTATTTGTGGTTTACCACTCCTACGAGCCACTACGACTGCTCCATATTTTGGTTTTATTCCTGTAAGATTTTCGAGGCCTATACTGTACGCTCCAAGTTGATGGCAGAATTGTTCGATCATATCGTCTGAGCGAACTTCTTTTGATGTTTTCCAATCCACTATGAATGGGCCATCTCCGTCTATGTCAAGCAGAGCATCTGCTGTGCCAGCGAATCCAAGGTCCTGCTTATAGACCGAAAATTCTACTGCATGAATGGCCGTTACCCGATCCAATATGAATGATCGTAGACCTCTTGCGTAGCCTGACGCACTCCAGCTAACACGCGGTGCGGACTCGGCTGCTTTTTCAAGGCCCCATTGTGTGACTTTTTTCGGACAGCGTTCCAGTCCATCCGATCCAGTGCGCCAAATGTTTCTTTTGTTTGCGTTTTGTCGTGCAAATTTTGCTGCAAGTTTGAGAATAAACTCTGCGTGACTGTGTGCGAGCTTGCCTCTTTCGCAAGCAATATCACGCTCCAAAGCAGAATCGGACTTCCGAAGCCAATTTTCCAAAGCATCTTTTGTGTGTTGTGGTGCGGTTTCTTTTAAAATATGTGTAACTGAGTGATATACGTTGTTCTCTGCATCTCGGTAGACTCTGTACGGTCCACTATTATCTTGAATTAAAGTCCATTTTCGTAGGGAAGCTAGTGCGTTTTGTTTGTCTAGCGTTCCCATGAATGGATAATAAATACACGTTCCCATTATTAATATACCCTATTTAGCTGGAAGTGCAATAGTACCTAACTAAAGTATCGAAGTCGTCAAACTTGTCGTGTTTGACTGCTGATGCCCTGGATAAAGCAGAACCCTGCATAAAATTGTATGCGAGGTTAGTAGTTTTTCTATAACAATCAGGTGTATTCCAGTGTCCTCCGTTTGTTTCGTCTTTGAAACGCTCCATACTCTGCTTAAGTACTAGCGCACTTCTGTCATACTCTTGGTTTATAGGGTATTCTACGGCTACTTGGTTATTTGTAACGTACATAAAATGAAACGCTCTATCTATCGGAGACATACCGTGTGGATACTCTACTTTGTCTTTTTTCATCTGTAAAAAGATTTTAAGCGCAGCACATACTATGAATGTCTTGTATTTTTGACCTGTGCTCAATATGTGGTGATGTCTGCAACAGTCAAAGAAGTATTTGTTTTTAGTAAAATAATCAGCGACTTCTTTATCGTGCCTATTGTGGACAAACTTTTGCACGCCCATAATTCCACTATTGAAGGGAGTCATACAGTGCTTTATGACTGCTTGTTCTCGCCTACTTATCAATACACCCGATAGTGTTATACGATCCGCAGCATCTCTTTTGGATCCTATATCCATAATCTTTAAGCTGTCGTCTGGCATATTACGAGCGATTATAAATACTTGAGGTTCATCACAGTTAATCAGGGCATTTAGTCTGTGTTGACCGTTTATCAAGTCACCTTGTTCGTTAAAGCAAAGCGCACTGTCTCCTAGATAAAATCTACCGTTTATCATTTCGGTAGTTAAATCTTTTACCTTAGGTTCAGATATTTTACGGTTGTGTTCAAAATTTCTAGAGATATACTCAGCTGCCATATCAGGTGTAACAACTTCAACCGAAACTTCTACGTTCGTAAGTATATCTTCATTTAGATAGTTTTCCATGAAAATAGTTAAGTAAGAATGAGGATAGAAAGGAGGCCATAAGACCTCCTATGAATGGCGATTATTCTCCTGGTTTAAAAGGATCTCCGCCTTTAATTAATTCATTTAGATCGAAACCTAGTTCATTAACTGATTCCCATTCTTCTGAAATGATAAGTGACATCCCTTTCTTTCTTGGAGCAGGTTGCACACTGTACTTTGTATCAGTGCCCTCACCTTTTCTAGATAAAAAGAAATCTACTTTTGTCATTGAATCAGCATAATCTTCTAGCTGACTAATTCCATCAAAATCCTGAGTTATTGTTTTCTGTGTCCATGAAAGGATTTGTATCTTTTCAAGGTCATAGTTAAATACAGGAACAGCGTGTGCTATCTTACATGGTTCGTGTCCTTTGCCATCTCTGGAAAGTGACCTTACATAAGTATCACCTAGTTTTGCTTTAATATCCTCTGGGGTAGGATCTTCTGTAAATCTAAATGGCTTACGCTTTTGGGGATCTGTTGCTTCGTGACCCCATAGTTCAAAGAACATAAAAGGTTCGTCAGCTAACAATGCAAAACGGACTTTTTCTCCGCTTTTAATTTTGTTTGGATTTAGATAGCCGTCTTTTGTACTACTTGTTGTAGCAGCATCTTCTCTGGCTATTGCTGAAATGAAAGGCATAATGCGTGTTGGCTATAAAAGCCTAGGTTGCATTATTATTGTAGTACATAGACAAATCAATGTCAATGCTATATAATAAGAAAACCCTAAAGGGTGAGGTTCCTTCAGGGTTTCAACATATAGGCTACAAGAGGTATTGTAACACATGAGTGACATAAATTTCATCCCAGAAATGCCATTAACATGGCTAACTTGTCCAGTATATGCAGAGGGAGTACTGTTACCAAAACGAGATAAAACAAGACCAGATACATATTCTGATGGAAAAGTGCCGTACGGAAAAGCGTGGCATTTGAAACTAAATGTAAATGATTCTGCTTTGATGATCGAGCAGCAACCAGATATTTACAAAGCTATCGGAGTATTTACTGGGCCTAGATCAGATGGTCTTGTAATGTTTGATGTTGATAAAAATTTAGGTGCTATTGAAAAGAAATGGGGTAAGGATCTTAAGAACGCTCCAAAGATTACTTCATTAAAAAAGAACGCTGCTAAGTTTTTATTTAAAGTACCGCAGGAGCTATGGTCTGAACTAGAAGCTATTAGTCATACTGCTGCTGGTCACGAAGGTTGGGAAGTTTTATGGGGTGGACAGGGTGTTATAGCTGGAGAGTATTACAAAGAAGAAATAGGAAAAGGTAAATATAAACTAGAGGGCGACTTGTTTAATGTGCCTGAAGCACCTGAATGGCTACTGTCTCGTATGAAAGAGCAGTATCAGAAAAAGCACCAAGACGTTGATATTAAATATGTTGATAACAGATGGAGCAAGCGAACCAGGGAAGAAAGGATAGCTATTGTAAGTGGCTGTTTAAGCGTGATTAAGTACACAGGCCCTAATAGTGAGCATTACTGGTGGGAGATAGGGGCAATGATAAACAATGAATTGCCTGGTGTTGAAGGTCTTAATCTCTGGAGAGAGTGGTCAAAACGAGATCCAGATTACGAACACTGTTGGGATAACGGTGCAGATCCTTGTGAGGCTAGATGGTATGCGACATGGAGAAATGATGGCGCACGGTACAATATGTCTCATCTTATAAAACTTGCAGATGAAGCAGATCCAGATAGAAAGAGATTTAAAGAAACTGGTTTAGACAAACTGATTGATGAGGTTCAAGCTATACCTCTTAGATATAAAGAGGAGATATTAGATGGAGAGGATCTTATACAAAAGTACCTTGATATTGATAATGACCCTAAGAATGAAAACCCTGCTTTACATAACCAAGCGGTCCATAAATTAGCTATAGAGGCCAAGCGTGGTAATGCTGCTGAGATAGAGAGACTTATTGATACTCACGAAATGTTTAATAGGACTAAAGGGCAGAAGCCACTGAGTCCTGACGAATTAGACGATACTCCTTTTGATTATCTGATTCCTGGTTTACTTCCTAAACCTTGGACTCTTTTAATTCATGCAGACGGTGGTACAGGAAAAACAGCTATGTGCCAAACAATAGGTAAGCACATTGGACACGGCAAACCATTCAATGTTTATGGTGGGTTAGTTAACGTACCAATAGGAAAAGTTCTTTGGTTGAACGGAGATCAGAATGAGAGGATACTGCGTAGACAGATGAAACTTATAGGTTGCGATAAAAATGTGAAAGTTGTTACTGAGTGGGATATGCAGTGGTATAGCAGATTTAAAAAGATGCAGAAAAAATATAATTACGATTTAGTTATTATCGACAGTCTCGATGGTTGTAATGACAGTAACCCATACGAAGAAAATAGAAGAGAGTATGCTCTGCCTATTAAAAAGTTAGTAAGACGTAATGGACAAGATTTTCCTGCTTGCTCAATAATTATTATTCACCACAATACTAAAGAAGGTAAGTTCAGAGGAACCACTGCAATTAAAAATGCTGTTGATGAAACTTGGAATATGCGTAAACTATCTATGAATGATGCTGCTGAGATGGGTCTTACAGCTAACAGTAGATTAGTATCTGTTGAAAAATCCAGAGAAGATAGAGAAGGATTACGCATGGTATTTACTCTGCTTCCCGATTACACATACTCTATTAGTCCTGCTCCTGAAACTACAGATGAAGTCAGGCTGGACACTCCAAATAAACATACTTTGGATATACTTCGCCTTATGCGTAGAGAGTTAAAGCCTTGGTGCGTAAAGGATTTAGTGAACCACGATACAGTTGGTGGAGTGCATAGGAAGCGTGCCATACAATATAGTTTGAAGAAACTAGAGGATCAGAAGTTGATTGAAGAGTGGGGAGCAGACGCACCAGGGAAAGGTACTAAGGGTGGTAGACCTACTAAATTTTATAAAGCTGTAGGTAAAGAATTACCAAGATCATTTTCTTCTCTCGTGCGTGATATACCCCGAAATGAAGTGAATCAACCTAATAACGTAGATACTGGAACGGATTTGAATAACAATGAGAATGGTATAAACCCTAATTTTGTAAAAACCTCTGAAGAAGATGGAGGTTTATACAAAGAAGAGGTTAATACAAAACCGATTGTTAATGAAACTTCTTCCACTGGAACGGAAGAAGGTTTAAACACACAGTCCTCTAGGTATATAGAGGATAATCAAAAATTTTGGGAGACATAACCATTGCACAACAGAAACATCAACGTAACTATTTATCAGGAAAAGCACCCCACAGAAGATAGTCCACTAGCTACTGTGCGTTACACAGAGTATTCGGACAGACTACGGAGTAAAGTACTCAAAGTAAATCAGGTTGATTACTACGATAAGGAGCATTTTCATAGCCAAGTATTACAAGCAGTTAGTTTTGGTTTAGATGTTTCTATATCCACACAACTCAGCATATTATCGTTACATAAGAGGCTAATTAACTGGACAAAGTAAACTACTGTGCTACAGTAATAAAACACTTATCTAAGGTTCTCCCATGACCTCAACAATTACTAAACAAGAATATTCTGTATATTATGGAATATCAGAACTAAAAAGATTGCGTACTGCACACAGTATTGCATTTGATACAGAAACACTACAGCTACAACCAGAAGAGGGCAAACTTCGACTTATTCAGTTGGGCTGTGCTTCATCACGAACCATAGTAGTTATTGACTGTTTTGATCTTGACCGTAGTGATTGGAACTACTTAGAAGAGTTCTTTACTACTACCGATAGATACTGGCTGGCACATAACGCAGTGTTTGATCTTGGCTGGTTGCAAGAACACGGCATACATCCACAAGGATTTGTTCGTTGCAGTATGTTAGCCAGCAGATTACTTACTAACGGTATTCCTCAAACTAAGCACGGTCTTGATGCACTAGCTAAAAGACAGCTTAATTTAGACGTATCCAAAGAACAGCAGAAGTCTGATTGGGGAGCAAACATACTATCCAAGGCTCAGATTGAATATGCTGCAAAGGATATTGAGGTATTACTTGAATTAGATCAGGTATTAGACCAGAAACTTAGAAATGCTCAACTACACAGGGCATACACCTTAGAGTGCAGAGCACTGCCCGCTATGGCCCAGATGTGGAGAGTAGGTCTACCTTGGAATAAAGAAGAGCTAGAACAATGTCGCATAGACTATGAAGATGATATTAAAGAATTGGGTAAAGAATTTATCAGAGAGCTTGATAATGACTTACCAGATGAACACAAGTTACCTAGAAACGAAGATGGTACATTTAATCTTCGTGCGAAAGACGAAGGTTCTATCAGACTAGGCACTAAAAAATATGCAGGATTTAATATTAAGAGCTCTAAACAGCTACTAGAAAAACTTGAATTAGTTTTAGGTTATACACCAGTAAACAATGATGGTAAACCTAGCGTTGCGAAAGATGCTTTAAAAAATTGCGCTGCTGATTCTCCTACGATCCAGACACTTATGACCTGGAAACGTAGAGAGAAGCGTAGACAAATGATAGAAAGCATACAGGATAAGATGTCAGATGACGGTTTTGTTAGAGCATCTTATATGCAGTTGGGTGCGGACACAGGCAGGATGTCCAGTATAAAACCTAATAATCAGCAGATACCAAGAGATTCTGAATTTAGACAATGTGTACAGTCTCCTAAAGGTTGGAAAATAGTTGATGCTGACTTCTCACAGATGGAGTTACGTCTTGCTGCTGCACTAGCTAAAGATAAAAATATGACTGCTGCATTTCAACGTGGAGAGGACTTACACGACTATACGGCTGAACAGATGGGCTGCGATAGACAAATAGCTAAGTCAGCTAACTTTGGTTTGTTATATGGTGCTGGAGCAGAGGGTCTACGAAAATACGCTGGCAGTAGCGGAGTGATTATGACCAGTGACGAAGCTATTAAGATTCGCGATAACTGGCTCAATACATACAGTGGTATTCGAGATTGGCAGATGGAAATGAACTATCTATCACGATCCACAGAGAATGATGAATGGCCTGAAACTAGAGTTCCAGTATCTAATATGCGCAGATTCTTGA
>VTLG01001917.1_pt1 | contig 17564 bp, 26 predicted proteins | sample 4694571 | NCBI WGS metagenome assembly VTLG01 (sample SAMN12604809, study PRJNA352737) | marine metagenome | biome: ENVO:00000447; feature: ENVO:00000209|ENVO:00000569|ENVO:01000036; material: ENVO:00002151; isolation source: viral sequences binned using virsorter ... | reverse complement strand
GGTGTCGGCGGTGCCATCACCGGACGGGGTGCTGATCTTCTAATCATTGACGATCCACACTCAGAGCAAGATGCATTATCTCCTACAGCCATGGAGAACGCTTACGAGTGGTATACATCAGGACCTAGGCAACGTTTACAACCTGGTGGTAAAATTGTTTTAGTCATGACTCGTTGGACTACAAAAGATTTAACAGGGATGTTGGTTAAGAACCAATCGGAACCTAAAGCTGATCAGTGGCACGTGGTCGAATTTACAGCAATCATGGACCATGGATCACGGAACGCGACTCCTGTTTGGCCAGAGTATTGGAAGTTAGACGAACTAGAAAAGGTTCAAGCAACACTGCCCGCTGGTAAATGGAATGCACAGTGGATGCAAAACCCAACAGCAGAAGAAGGAGCAATACTTAAACGTGAGTGGTGGAGGACTTACACAGGTGAAGAAATACCACACTTACACCATGTCATACAAAGTTATGACACAGCGTTTTTAAAAAAAGAAACAGCGGATTACTCAGCGATTACGACTTGGGGTGTGTTTTACCCTAATGAAGACTCAGGTGCTAATTTAATATTGGTTGATGCAATCAAAGGTCGGTATGAGTTTCCAGAGCTAAGGCGCTTGGCTCTTGAACAATACGAGTATTGGAAACCTGAATCTGTCATTGTTGAGGCAAAAGCTAGTGGTTTACCCTTGACATATGAACTCCGGAAGATGAATATACCGGTTACAAACTTTACACCAAGCAAAGGAAATGACAAGCATGCAAGGGTCAATTCTGTTGCACCTTTATTTGAATCTGGTATGATATGGGCTCCCGAGCAAAAGTTCGCGGACGAAGTTATAGAAGAATGCGCAGCATTCCCCTATGGCGATCATGATGACCTTGTCGACTCTACGACACAAGCTCTCATGCGATTTAGACAAGGTGGCTTCTTACAACACCCAGAAGACTATGTTGATGAAGAAACTACAAAACGTAAGCGAGTGTACTATTAATGGATGAAATAATTAAACTTATAATGGAGTTGATGCAAAAACGACCACAACCAAAGGGTGGGATTGCAGATGTGCCAGTTAACGTTCAGTTTATGGGTCAGTCATTAACTAAATCACAGTTAGGTGATTTAACTCTTGTCGGTTCTAGGGTTACCGATGCCAGTAGATTTAAACCGTTTTTGATACAAAATGTTGGCAGAGACAAACGATATAGTTACATTGTAGATTATGAAACTGATCTTACAAATAGTTTTAACAAAACAATTAAATTTTTAAAAGAAAACCCAGACGTAAGATTAACACAGGTACAAAAAGATAACCTGTATTATAATCTTGGTGTTTTAAAAAGAGTTACATCAGAAAAAAACAAATTAGAAAAAGGCATTATTGACGAAGGTAAAAAACCAGAAGAAATTTACAACAAAGATTATGTTGATAATAAACCGTTGGAAGACTTGTCTCTTAATGAAGCGTTTGAAAGATTTTTTAGAACCACAGAAGACGCAAAGAAAAAAATGGATGAAATTAAAAAAGATAAAGAAAGTATCTTTTTATCTTATGATGAAATACCACAAGAAAGAAAAGATCACCTAGCTCGATTGTATTACGGTAAAGGATACAAAGAAGGATCTGCAACTTGGCGAGGATTAGGTAGCTATAATTTACCAAAACTACACGAAGAAGGAATTATTAAAATGGATGAAACTTTATATCAAAATTTAAAACAAGGTAAACATCAGTGGGGCGGTGGTAAATATTTTGCACCAGACCCTGTAAGAATTTGGCGTTACCACTTTGGCGACAATGTTTTTGAAAAGATGAATAACTGGGATTACGTTAACAATGAGTCTGTGTTTGATTGGTTAAAACGAAACAATATACAACCTATCAAACGAGAAGGACCGACAGAAGCTTTGGACTACATGCACCCTGTTGAAATAAAAGCAGAACTTGCTGATGAGATAGATGTGTTTAACAGATACAAAAACCCAAACGATGAAGCAAGCCGGGGTTACTACGGTGTTGACAATCCAGAAATGAGAATGGAAAGAATCGTGTACCATGGTGAAAATATATCTGCATTAGAAAAAGCATTGCAAAGAATATCTGTTGATGATTATAAACAATATATAAAAGATAAACCTAAAGTAGTAACAGAAGGTAAGGTCTTACCATTTAAAGATTTAAACGCAGAAGGAGGCATCGTTGGCTTACACATTTGATCCGATAACAAATACATTGATCGATGACGAAGACACAAGTCTTGGTAATAAGTTTGCGTTAAACGATGATGAGTTTCAAAAACTTCTAGACATACCTGGTGTATTTAAGGCAAGTGAAGCACCACAACCACCAGAAAGACCGGACGTTAAAGAGATAGAAATGTTTAACAGATTTAATCGAGAATACCCTGAGAAAAAAGCAGAAGGTGGTAGAATTAATCAGAACATGGGAACAAACGTTAAAACTCTTAATCCTTTGTTTCCAGAACAAAATGTTAATTTTATGTCTCAAGAATTTAAACCAATTGATGTTCCTGGTGGTATTGTTCTCCCAGCAGGATTAACTCTTGGTGGTATAAGATTAAAAGATATATTTTTTAGTAAAGATAAAGATAAGGATCAAAAAGATATTATTCCTTCTGATGATAAAACTCCAGATCAACAGCCGCCGGAAGGACCAGATTTTACAGAACTAGGTTTAGAATTATTAAAAGAATCTGTAAAAAATAGAGAATATGACAAAGAAGGATTTTTTGAAAATATAAATAAATATTCTTTAGATAATCACGCGGGTAATTTAAAAAAAGCTGTTTCTGATTTAACAGGTTCTACAGGTAAAGAATTAAATAATGTTTATCAACAAATAGTACAAGCTGGTGAAAGAAAAGGTTTTACGTTTGATAGAGCAGGAAAAGCTTTAACATCAAATATTCCAAAAATAAATAATCCAATTGATCTTAATGTTTTAACTAACACTTTAAAAAGAGATCCAACCTCTATTGATAGTAGAATCAAAGAATTAAAACTTGATAAAAATAAAATTTATAACAGATTAGAATTACAAGATATTCTTGGTCTTGATACAACTAATAGAAGAAAAAATAATTTTTTCTTTGAAATATTAAAAGATCAAGGTTTAGTAGCTTCAGAATTACCTGGTGGTAAAATAGGTTATAAAATTAACGATGTTGTTAAAACAATAAAAGATTATTCTACAAATAAATTAACTAATTACGAAGCTAGATCTACAAGTAAAAATTTAAGACAAACTTCTAAAGATAAAATGAAATACAGACTTCAAACAGACAAGGGTTTAGTTAACTTTATGTATGACTTAAATAAAAACATGCGTAAAAATTTAATTCCTTTTAAAGATGAAAGAGCTTACATACCAAACTCTACGGCAGAGGCAGGGCATAATCCTGTTCCTGTTAATTTTATTAAAGATGTAAAATTTTTAAAAAATAAAGATATTAAAAATAAATTATTTAGTATTCAAAACATGACTTGGCAATTTTCTGAAGTCAATAGAGATTTGTTAAGAGACACGCAAGGGGGACTGTTAACTCATTTACAAACACTAGATAAATATTTTGGTAAAACTAAAACAGAAAAAAACGCAGCAGAAATAGATAAAGCAGCAGAGGGCATAGTAAAATATTTTGAATCATTACCAGGTAAATTAAAAAATATTAAAGATGAACTTTATGATGGCAACTTTGTTGAAGAAAATACTTTTGGAAAACTTGTGTTTAACAATCCAAAAATAGGTGAAAAAATTACAGCAGATAATTTTAATATAGATATGTCTGAGGTTGATCCTAGATTTATTATGGGTAATGTTGATTTAATTAATCCAAATGCAATTAAATATGATGATTTAAATGACAAAGAAAAAATAGAATTTGGTCAAAGAGTTTTAGATCAAAAGATAGAACAATTAACTTCATTTTATACATCTGCTGGTTTTGATAAGGATATAATTAATGAAATTACAGAGGCATTACAATTTGGTTCATACCGATCAGAAAAAGCGTCAGTACCAACTATTGGAATAGCAGAAAAAAAAGGTGTTGGTTTTAAATCAGGGGGTGGTGTTAATATTACTCCACTACCAAGAACTGACTTTGGCAACGGTGGTGCAGTAGGAGCCGATGATAACTTTGCAGCAGAGCTAGAATATTTACTTACAAACGAAAACGCAGAAATACCACAGTTGTCCACGTATAAAGAAACAGCTAACCCAATTGAATTAATCAATGACATAATTGATCCACGAAACATTCCATACTATGCAGATGTGCTTCTTAGATCTGGTATTCGTATTGGTGAGTTTGGTGCAAGAATATTACCAGCAACAGGACAATTAATTAATGACTTGTTAACAAAACCTGCATTTAAAAAAATTGAAGGAACTGGGTCAGGATACATTCAAGACTATGATGAGTTAATGCCTTATCTTCCATCAAGTATTGAGGGCACAGGAATATTCACAGAGTTTTTAAACAACATAACTCCAACAGCAGTAGAGAAAAAAATAGGACTTGATAAATTAATTAAAGAAGAAGAACAAAAACAAAAAGACAGAGGATCAACAGTTGGTCCTAAAGTTTTAGCAGATACTGTAGGTCTTGGTGCAGAAGTAGTAGCTCCAATATTTCCTGGTCTTAAATTAATACAAGCATATGCTCGAGCTAAAAATTTACCTGTAGATAGAACTACAGAAAAACTTTTAATAAAAGAAGTTGATCAAACTTTAGCCAATAGAGGAATGACCAGAAGAGAATTTTTAGCTGCTTCGGGAGCAACAGTAAGTTTAGCTGTTGCTAAAATGTTAGGGTTTGGAGATGAGTTTGCAAGAACAGCTAAGGTTACAGAAAAAGTTGCTGAGAAAGCTGCAACAACAGGTGGTGGCGTGCCTCCATATTTTTTCCAACTAGTAGAAAAAATTAAAAAAAATGGTAAAAAATTTGATCCAGAATATGATCCAAGAGTCGAGAACAACATGACTTATGGGGGCTTTGACATGAGAGAAAATATGTCGACAGGTGAAATAACTATTTCAAAATCAAGAGAAGGTGGAATTAATACAGGTGAGGATGTGATAGATGGTATCTTGTCAGAAGAATCAATTACATACAAACCGGGCGAACCTGTCTTAGGAAAAGATGGTAAATATTACGTATCAAAAGAAGAGTACGAAGAGCTTACAGCAAAACCTGATCAAGAAGGAAAAATGAAGGAAGTAGAACCTGGTTTAGATTCTATTGAAGATATTATAGAATTACTTGGTCCAAACAAATTAAAAATATCTGAGTTAGAAAATGCTGGTTACAACGTTGATGCTTTTCCAGACAACATTAAACAATTACTGATAAATGACATTAAAAAAATTGACTAGAACAGTGCCCCCTAAAAGCGGGCCTAATCCACAGGGCTTGAATGTTCCCTTAAAACAGGTTAAGATAACAACTCCGGAGAATATAAATGGCAGATATAGACAAAACGTTACCAAACGTAAAAACATCAATAGAGGTTAACCCTCAAGAAGAAATAGAAATTGAACAGGAAAAAGCTGTAGAGGCACAAGATCCTGGTGTAGATGTAACACCATTAGAAGATGGAAGTGTCGAAGTAAATTTTGATCCAAGTAAAGTAAACATAGAAGGTCAACCAGGACACTTTGATAATTTAGCAGAATTATTACCAGAAGAAGTTTTAAAACCAATTGGACTAGAACTAGTTGGCAATTACAAAGAATATAAAACATCTAGAAAAGATTGGGAGCAATCATACATACAAGGTTTAGATCTGTTGGGATTTAAATACGAAAATAGAACAGAACCTTTTCAAGGAGCTAGTGGTGCAACTCACCCTGTTCTTGCAGAAGCAGTAACACAGTTTCAAGCTGGTGCATACAAAGAATTATTACCAGCAGAAGGACCGGTTAGAACACAGATAGTTGGTAAACCTGATCCAGCTAAAGAAGCACAGTCACAACGTGTAAAAGATTACATGAACTACGAGTTGATGGAGAAGATGGAAGAGTATGAACCAGAGTTTGATCAAATGTTATTTCATTTACCACTTGCTGGTTCTACATTTAAAAAAGTTTATTATGATGATTTGTTGGGAAGAGCGGTAAGTAAATTTATACCTGCCGAGGATTTAATTGTTCCGTATACGGCTACCTCATTAGACGATGCGGAGACAATTATCCATACAATAAAAATTTCTGAAAATGATTTACGAAAACAACAAGTGGGTGGTTTTTATTCTGATGTAGAACTTGGACCACCAGGTGTAAATCAAAATGATGAACTAACTAAAAAAGAACGAGAACTTTCTGGAACTAAAAAAACTGGAAAGCAAGAAGATATTTATACACTACTTGAATGTCATATTAATTTAGATTTAGAGGGTTTTGAAGATAAAGACGATGAATTAAATCCAACAGGAATAAAATTACCTTACATAGTTACAGTAGAAGAAGCTAGTCAACAAGTTTTATCTATTAGACGTAACTACGAACCAACTGATCCAAAGAGAAATAAAATCCATTATTTTGTCCATTTCAAATTTCTGCCGGGTCTAGGATTTTATGGCTTTGGATTAATCCATATGATTGGCGGATTAAGCAGAACGGCAACGGCTGCTCTCCGTCAATTATTGGATGCAGGAACTTTATCTAATTTACCCGCAGGATTTAAACAAAGAGGTATTAGAGTTAGGGATGAAGCATCTCCATTACAACCAGGTGAGTTTAGAGATGTAGATGCACCGGGCGGTAATCTTAGAGATGCATTTATGCCTTTACCGTATAAAGAACCATCACCAACATTATTACAATTAATGGGTGTTGTAGTTGGCGCCGGACAAAGATTTGCAGCAATCGCTGACATGCAAGTAGGAGATGGTAATCAACAAGCCGCAGTTGGAACTACAGTTGCATTGTTAGAACGTGGATCAAGAGTAATGTCTGCAATACACAAAAGATTATACTCTGCAATGAGAACAGAATTTAAATTACTTGCAAAAGTATTTAGAACTTATTTACCACCAGTTTATCCATATGATGTAATAGGTGGTCAAAGAGAAATAAAACAAATGGATTTTGATGACAGAGTCGACATTTTACCTGTCGCAGATCCAAATATTTTTTCAATGGCACAAAGAATTACAATGGCACAAACAGAATTGCAACTTGCAACATCTAACCCACAAATACATAATTTATATTTTGCGTATAGACAAATGTATGAAGCACTTGGAATAAAAAATATTGATGCAGTATTGCCTCCGCCAGCACCAATGCAACCAATGGATCCCGCGTTAGAGCATATTAATGCGTTAGGTATGAAACCTTTTCAAGCTTTTCGTGGTCAAGACCACAGAGCGCATGTTACATCGCACTTAAATTTTATGTCAACTAACATGGTAAGAAATAATCCACCAGTTATGGCTGCAATTCAAAAAAATATTCTTGAACATATTAGTTTAATGGCTCAAGAACAGGTAGAATTAGAGTTTAAAGACATTTTAGAACAAGCACAACAGCTACAAATGATGGCTCAACAAGATCCAATGGCAGCACAACAGCTACAAAAGATCTCTCAAGACATAGAGGCAAGAAAATCTGTGTTGATTGCAGAACTAACGGCTGATTTTGCTAAAGAAGAAAAGGAAATTACGTCACAATTTGATGCAGATCCGCTTTTAAAACTAAAATCTCGTGAAGTTGACCTTCGAGCAATGGAAAATCAACGTAAAAAAGACGCTGATCAAGCAAATCAAGATTTAAATAGAGCAAAATTAATGCAAGCAGGTCAAATTGCAGAGGATAAGCTTGAACAAAACGAAGATTTAGCTAAATTACGTGCTGGAGTTAGTCTTGCAAAGACCGGTGTACAACAAGCACAAGTTATGATAGACGATAATTAATAAAAAGGAGCAAAAAATGCAAAAACTTGACAAAATAAAAGATGTTAAAGTGCAAGAACAGCAAATAGAGATTGATCCAAGATCAAAAACTACTGCTGATAAAGCTTTTAACTACATTGGCACAGGAAAACCTGAAATGCCAGTTGGTGGTCAAAAAAGAATGCTTGCAGAGAAAAAAAGAAACTCTAAGGCGTACTAATTATGTGGTTATCGGCGATAAAATTAGCCGTTTCTGCTGGAAGTAAGATTTACGCTAACAAGCAGAGAACGAAGATGGCAATGTCTGATGCACAACTGATGCATGCAGAACGTATGGCCCGAGGTGACGAAGCTTACCAGGGAAAACTTTTAGAAGCCCGACAGTCAGACTGGAAAGACGAGGCAGTTCTTATAATTCTCAGTTTGCCCGTGTTGGTGCTCGCTTGGGCAGTGATATCGGATGACCCCACAGCGATGGACAAGGTAAAATTATTCTTCGAAATGTTCTCGCAGCTCCCGTCATGGTTCACAAACCTTTGGATCCTTGTCGTGGCGAGTATTTATGGTATAAAGGGAACACAAATATTTAGAAACGGAGGAAATAAAAATGCCAAATAAAAGATTTAACAAACAAGTACCTGCTTTTAAAATGGGTGGCGATGTTAAAAAAATAAAAAAAGCTTTTGGTCCTAAAATGAGCCAAGCTAAAAAACAAAAAATGAAAAAGAAAAAATCTTTTCCTGATTTAAACAAAGATGGCAAAGTAACTTTTGCTGATGTGTTAAAAGGAAGAGGAGTTAACAAGAAGGCATAATGGCTAGACCAGGTTTATATGCAAATATCCACGCTAAAAGAAAACGTGGTGGTAAAATGCGTAAGAAAGGTGCAAAAGGTGCACCAACAGCAGCTAATTTTGCAAGAGCAAAACAAACAGCGAGGAAAAAATAATGGCAAAACTTTGTCCAAAAGGTAAAGCCGCAGCGAAACGAAAATTTAAAGTGTATCCATCAGCGTATGCTAATATGTATGCTTCTGCAGTTTGTTCAGGTAAAGTTACACCCGGTGGTAAAAAGAAGAAAGCTATGGGTGGTGGTTTAATGAATAAACCTATGTATGGAAAAGGCGGTGGAGTTTGTATAAGAGGAATGAATAGGCAGGCCGTCGGAAAGAATTCATAATGGCTAAGAAAGGTCTAAGAGCATGGGTCAAGGAAAATTGGGTAGATATTGCAAACAAAAAATCGGATGGCTCATACCCGAAATGTGGAAGAAGTGGTGGAGAAAAAAGAAAAAATTATCCAAAATGCGTGCCTATTGCAAAAGCAAGAGCGATGAGCAAAGGGCAGCGTGCGGGTGCCGTAAAAAGAAAACAAGCTAAAGCAAACACAGGTCCAACACCATCAAGAGCAGCAACATTTGCAAAAAGAAAAAAAGCTATGGGCGGTGGTTTTATGGCTAGAAGACAAATGATGGGAATGATTTAATGAGAAAAGATTATTCAAAAGGCACAATGCCCGCAAGAAACAAAAAGAACTTTAGACCTACAAAGTCTGGAGCTGGTATGACACGAGCCGGTGTCAAAGCATACCGAAGATTAAATCCCGGTTCTAAATTAAAAACAGCCGTGACTGGTAAAGTGAAACCAGGATCAAAAGCTGCTAAACGTAGAAAATCATACTGCGCAAGATCACTAGGTCAGCTCAAAAGAGCTTCAGCAAAAACTCGTAACGATCCGAACTCACGTATCCGTCAGGCTAGAAGGAGATGGAAGTGTTAAAAAAACAAAAAATTAAAAAAGTAATGAAAGGTTTGCAAAAAGCATCAAAAACACATGCTGCGCAAGCTAAAACACTAAAAGGAGTAATCGGAAAAAATGCAACTAGAAAACGTAATAAATCGTCTAATTAAATTTATTAATACAAGAACTCAAGCTTTGTCTATATCAGTTACGTCAGGTGGTATTGACAATATGGAGAAGTATAGATATATAATAGGACAAATAAACGGCTTAGAAGCTGTACGACAGGAACTCTCTAACCTGCTAGAAGATAAGGAGCAAAATGAAAAAGGAACAGTCATCAATCTTAACACCAAACAATAAACTTGTTGGTGTAAAACCAACAAAAGAAGAACCAAAATTACCAAAACCAACTGGATGGAGACTTTTAGTTTTACCTTTTAAAATAAAAGAGACAACTAAAGGTGGAATACATTTAGCTGAAACAACTTTAGAGAGACAACAAGTTGCTTCACAAGTTGGTTTAGTGATGGCCATGGGTCCACAATGTTATACGGATAAAGAGAGGTATCCCGAAGGTCCATGGTGCAAAGTCAAAGATTGGATTATGTTTGCACGATATGCAGGTAGTCGAATCAAAATAGATGGTGGGGAAATGCGTCTGCTAAACGACGATGAAGTGTTAGCAACAATTGATAGTCCAGAGGACATCTTGCATGAGTTTTAACATAGGAAGGAGTAACTATGCCAGAAGAAAATAAAATAAAAAAGGATGACCCTCAAGTAGATATAGACACGTCAGGTCCTGATGTGGATATAAATTTACCGGAGGAAAAACAAGAAGAGACTGGTGGTATCGCTGATATCCAAGTCGAAGAAAAAACAACGGAACAAGAAACAGATAAAACACTTGAAAACGAACGAGAAACAAAGTTAGAAGAAGGTGGAGAAGTAGAAAAAAAAGAGGAAACAAAAGACGACGACAAGCTTGAAGAATATAGTAAGGGAGTACAATCTCGTATTGCAAAACTTACTCGTAAAATGCGAGAAGCAGAGCGAAGAGAAAAAGCTGCTTTAGATTATGCAAAAGCTGTCGAAGCAAAAAGACAAACTACTGAAACTAAATTTTCAAAAGTAAATGAAGATTATGTTAAACAGTTTGAAAACAGGGTCAAAGATGGTTTAGATTCTGCGCAAAAACAATTAGCGATAGCAATAGAGAATTCTGATGCTGCCGCTCAAATAGAAGCACAGAAAAAAATCGCTGCTTTATCTATTGATGAAGCTAGACTTAATGCTCTAAAAGAGCAACAATCAACAAAAAAAGAAGTGTCTGCGCCAAAATTATCTGACGCAAACACTCTTCCAGAAAGCACACCTCAAAACTTACCTACACCTGATCCTAAAGCGGAAGATTGGGCTGGTAAAAACTCATGGTTTGGTAAAGACAGAGCCATGACATTTACTGCCTTTGAAATCCATAAAGATTTGGTTGAAAGGGAAGGTTTTGATCCTCAAACAGATGAATATTATGCAGAAGTTGATAAAAGAATAAGACTTGAATTTCCGCATAAATTTGATACAAAAGAAACACAAACGTCAAAACCGACGCAAAATGTTGCTTCTGTCAAACGAACAGCTGTAAGACAAGGAAAGCAAACTGTGAGACTCACTTCCTCTCAGGTAGCAATAGCTAAAAAACTTGGAGTGCCACTCGAAGAGTACGCAAAACAAATAAAAATCACGGAAGGAGCGTAACATGGAAAAAGATAATACAAAAACTTCTCGTGCGAACCAGACACGAACAAAGTCTGAAAGACCTAAAGTGTGGGTTCCACCATCTTCTCTAGATGCACCCCCTGCACCTGATGGATTCAGGTATAGATGGATAAGAGCAGAGACTGTTGGCTTTCAAGATACAAAAAACATAACTGGACGAATTAGAGAAGGTTATGAACTTGTGAGAGCTGAAGAAGTCGAAAATGCATCTGACTATCCTGTACTTGATGAAGGTAAATACAAGGGAGTGATTGGGGTTGGTGGCCTTCTACTTGCGAAGGTACCCGAAGAGATTGCGAAGCAAAGACAAGACTATATGACTAATCGTCATAAAGATCGAAGCAAAGCAGTAGAAAACGATCTAATGAAGGAGCAAGATAGTAGAATGCCTATCAATGTTGAAAGGCAATCTCGTGTAACCTTCGGTGGTACGAAAAAGTAAAATTTTAAATATCATCGATTAACAATCCGTACTGGAGGCCCTTCGGGGCAGGTACATAAGGAGAAACAACACTATGGCAAATAGAAACAGCCAGGGTTTCGGGCTTAAAGCGGCAATGAGAACAGGTAATACACCTTCTATCCAAGGCCAATCTAAGTACGATATCGACGCTGGTGAAACTAACGCTATATTCAATGGAGAACCGGTAATAGTTGACTTAAATACTTCTACTGGTGGATACATTGTAACTGCAGCGGCAGGAACTACTATGGTTGGTGTTTTAAATGGTGTAACATATACAGATGCTACAACTTTAAAACCAACTTTTAGTAACTTCTACCCAGCAGCGACAACTCCAGCGAATAGCGAAGACGTCACTGCGTTTGTTAATGATGACCCTTTTCAAGAATACATCATTGCATCAGACGCTACTTTAGGTGGTACGTTGGCGCTAAGAAAATCAAAAATTGGTTTAACTTATGCAACAACTGCTGCAGCAGGTAGTACAACAACAGGAAAATCATCTGTTCAACTAGGAATCTCAACTGGAGCAACAACTGCTAAACAATTGAGAGTAGTTAGAGTAGCTGAAGATCCTGAAAACCAAGACCAAACGGCAGCTAACTGTTCATTAGTAGTAAAGGTGAATTTACACCAATACACTGTTGGATCGCTGGCTACGGGAATATAAGGAGAATAAATCATGGCGATATCACGATCACAGCTAGTTAAAGAACTAGAGCCAGGTTTAAATGCTTTATTTGGCCTGGAATATAAAAGGTATGAAAATCAGCATGCTGAGATTTATACTAACGAAACTTCTGACAGAGCTTTTGAAGAAGAAGTAATGTTATCTGGTTTCGGAAACGCACAAGTAAAAGGTGAAGGTGCTGGAGTATCATTTGATGATGCACAAGAAACTTTCACTGCTAGATACTCTCACGAGACAGTAGCTTTAGCATTCGCGATTACTGAAGAAGCAATCGAGGACAATTTGTATGACAGACTTGCGTCTAGATATACAAAAGCTTTAGCAAGATCTATGAGCAATGCAAAACAAGTAAAAGCTGTAGAGCCTCTAATTCAAGGTCTTCCTTCAACGGATAACTTTGATTCAGGCGACGGTGTTAGCTTGTTCAATGCTTCTCACCCTACGATAGCAGGTACTTTCAAAAATACCTTGTCTACGCAGGCGGATCTTAACGAGACGTCATTAGAGCAGTCAATGATTGACATTGCAGCAATGACTGACGAGAGAGGTCTAAGAGTTGCAGCAAGAGGAGTGAAAATGATCATTCCTTCTGAGCTTCAGTTTACAGCTGAGAGATTGATGAAATCTCAAGGTAGAACTGGAACAGCTGACAATGATATCAATGCAATCGTATCAATGGGTATGGTTCCTCAAGGTTATAGAGTGAACAATTACCTAACTGATACTGATGCGTTCTATATCATCACAGACATTCCAAATGGAATGAAAATGTTCACAAGAGCTCCATTGACAACTGCAATGGAAGGTGACTTCGATACTGGAAACGTAAGATACAAAGCTAGAGAAAGATACTCATTTGGAGTATCAGACCCTAGAGGTATCTTTGGCGTTGAAGGTGCGTAATCAATAAACTTTATGGGGCCGCCTTAAAACGGCCCCATTTATCAAACAAAATTGGTGAGAAATGAAAAAATTTAGAGTCCAAATATACGCTTATCAACTACACGCTGACTTTACCATAGAGTCTTTGGATGGCCCATTAGACATAGAAAATGCTATCATTGACAAGTTAGGAAAAAATGATATAAAATGGGAGACTCTTGGAGAAATGCATGATCCAAGAGTAAAACGAATAACCTATGAGGAGGTTATAAATGGAGATGCCACAACAACATCTACAGGACCTGTATACGAAGAAGAAGGGTCTGGATCTAGAATGGGAGCAGGAGCATCTTAAACAGGGTAAATATACTCTGGATATGGTTAAGATTGACAGAAAAGTCAGAGAAGTAATTAGCCAGATTAAACTTGCAGAAGCTGCAAAAGCACATCTGCAAAATAAGATCGAAGACGCTGCACCCGAAGTTTCTGTAGCTACTTAGTAAAAAGCTACATCGTTGAATAAATTCAATTCACATTACAGGCTATCTTGCGCTCTACTAAAATGTAGTGTATAGTTTTATTACTATACAATTAATTAGAATACTGACGCGTATAGTCGACGGCCTAGAGACAGTATTCGGAAAACTAGGAGGATATAATTATGGCAAGTACAACGTTTAACGGCCCGGTAAGGTCGGAAAAAGGTTTCCAAGTAGCAACTAAAAATACGTCTACTGGAGCTATTACTACTAGAATGAGTTCAGGTATGCCTGACTTAACTGGTTTATCAATATCAGATGTAGCAACATCATCTACACTAACTTTAGCGGCAGATACTATATCAGTTGTTAACTACACAGGTGCAGCAGCAGCTGCTTGTACGTTACCTGCAGCAACAGCAGGAACTATCGTAGTTTACGCTCAAGCAAAAGACACAACTGGTGGAACTGCAACTTTAAGTTTTGACTGTGCAGGATCAGATGTTTATGCAACAGGATCTGTAATTGAATCAAGAGGTTCATCTGAGGTTACTTTCGATACTTCAGCAGCTAGTGAAACTTTACTAACTTTCACGCCAGCTGACGCAGCAACAAATCTTTTTACAACTGGAAGCATGATTGCTTTTATTTGTTATGAAGATGGCACATACCACATTGCTTCAAAAATGGGTGGTGCAGCTGACGCTACTACAGGTGCATTTGTTTTTGCAACATAGTAAATAATTAGTGTGGGGCTTCGGCCCCATACTTAAATTTTAAGGAGAAAATATGGATTCAGATCAAACAACACTAAATAAAACTACTGGAGCTATATCTGTTTTGAGAGCAGCTAGAACAAGAGTTACTTCTATCCAAGGTAGAGGTGAGGCAGGTTCTGTTTTATTATTACATGATTCAGCAACAACAGGAGCTGCAGATTCAGATAATTTAAAAGCTACTTATAAATTTGAAACAGAAGGATTAGAGGTTTACATACCTGGTTCTGGTATCTTGTTTGAAAACGGAGTTTGTGCAACTTTAACACAAACATCGGGGACAGACGGAAGTGTTACCATGACAATCACAGGAGCGTAGTAAATGGCTAATACCACTTCGGGGACAACAACGTTTGACAAAACATTTGCTATTGATGAAATAATAGAGGATGCTTTTGAACGTATTGGATTGCAAAATGTTGCAGGTTATCAACTAAAATCTGCAAGAAGATCTCTTAATATTCTATTTCAAGAATGGGGTAATAGAGGTATTCATTATTGGGAAGTTGGTTCAACAAATTTAGATCTTATAGAGGGTCAAGCAGACTATAATTTTTTTAGATCTAGTGACGATGGAACATCAGCTACAACCACAAATCCAGCTAGTGTATTTGGTATATCCGATGTCCTTGAAGCACAATTAAGATCTAATAGAACTCAAACAACACAATCAGATAGTCCTATGACAAAAGTAGATAGATCTACATATGCAGGATTTTCAAATAAACTTTCAAAAGGCACACCTAATCAATATTGGGTTGAAAGATTTATAGATAAAGTTACAATACATATTTATCCAACACCAGACTCTACAAATGCATCTAAAGATATGCATTTCTTTTTTATAAAAAGAATACAAGATGTTGGAGATTATACAAATGCAACAGATGTGCCTTTTAGATTTGTGCCTTGTATGACATCAGGATTAGCTTTTTATCTTTCACAAAAGTATGCACCTGAGAGATTACAAGCTATGAAATTATTTTATGAAGATGAATTAGCAAGAGCTTTAGCTGAAGATGGTTCTGCAGCTAGCACTTACATAACACCAAAAGTTTATTATCCGGGAGCATAATGCCAAAATACGCAACAGGAAAATACGCAAAAGCAATATCAGATAGATCTGGATTAGAGTTTCCATATAGAGAAATGGTTAGAGAATGGAATGGATCTATCGTGCATGTTTCTGAGTTTGAACCAAAACAACCACAATTAGAACCAAGACCATCTAGTGCTGATGCGATATCTTTACGAAATGTTAGAGTTGCTAGAATAGAAACATCTGTTCCAAAAATGCTTCCTTTAAATCCTTTTACAACAACAAATGGATCTACAACAATAACAGTTAAAGAGCCTGATCATGGTAGATCTACAAGTGATAGAGTTAGATTTAGAGATGCACAAAATGTTGGTGGTGTTCTTGGATCAACTATTAATTTAGCTGCAGGTTACGTAATTACTAAAGTTAATGATGATAAATATACCTTTGCAACAAGCACGACATCTAGTATAACTGAAACAGGAGGAGGTGGTTCTGTATCAGCAGGACCTGTAACGGTAACGGCATGATAACACATATTATAAATTGGATAAAAGCGTGGATAGGTATTAAAGAGGAGCAAATGGATCCTCATGAAGAACTTTATACAAAAGAAACGGAATTAGATGTTCCAGTATATGAAAACGAACAAGCTGTTAAAGCAGAACATTGCGATGGTCATTTAAGATTTAAAAAAAGCTGTAAAGCTTGTCAGGAGATAGTAGCATAATGGCAGGATTAAGTGCATCAGGATTAAAAACACAAATATTAAGTTATACTGAAACAGACTCTAATGTTTTAACAGATGCTGTTTTAGAAAATATAATTTTAAATGCACAATATAGAATTTTTAGAGATGTACCTATTGATGCGGACAGAAAACAACAATTAGGTAATTTAGTTGCAGGGCAAGAATCTATTAACGCCCCAGCAGGAGCATTATTTATAAGAGGTATACAAGTATATAACACTGCAGGATCAGAAACCACAGGAGCTAACAGATGGTTAGAAAAAAAAGATTATACATACTTACAAGAGTATCAAGATGTAACAGGAACAGCAGCAGCTCAAGGTCAACCTAAATATTATGCCATGTTTGGTGGTGGTACAGGAGAATCAGACACAACATCTGGACGTATAGCTTTTGCTCCAGTTCCTAATACAACTTACAGATTTAGAGTGCATTTCAATAAAATGCCGGATCTTTTAGAGAATAATGACACTAATTATATCAGTATGAATTTTTCAAATGGGCTATTATATTGTTGTTTGTCAGAAGCATTTGGATATTTAAAAGGTCCGATTGATATGTTGACTTTATACGAAAATAAATATAAACAAGAAGTACAGAAGTTTGCTATAGAGCAAACTGGTAGAAGAAGACGAGATGATTATACTGACGGAACTGTCAGATTTAAAATTGAGTCACCTTCACCATAATAGGAGATAAAATATGGCAATTACATCGGCAATATGTTCAAGTTTCAAACAGGAACTTTTACAAGGTAAACATAGTTTTGAATCTTCAGGTGGACACACTTTTAAAATTGCACTATTTGATAGTGATGCAACTTTAGGTGCCTCTACAACAGACTATTCAACATCAGAAGAAATTTCAAATACATCAGGAACTGCATACACTGCAGGTGGAGCAACTCTAACAAATACAGGAGTTGGTTTAACTTCTACGACTGCATTTACAGATTTTTCTGATGTAACTTACACATCAGCTTCTTTCACTGCAAATGGTGCATTAATTTATAACACAACAACAAATGGTGGCTCGTCTACTA
>VTLG01015051.1_pt1 | contig 17566 bp, 16 predicted proteins | sample 4694571 | NCBI WGS metagenome assembly VTLG01 (sample SAMN12604809, study PRJNA352737) | marine metagenome | biome: ENVO:00000447; feature: ENVO:00000209|ENVO:00000569|ENVO:01000036; material: ENVO:00002151; isolation source: viral sequences binned using virsorter ... | reverse complement strand
AGACCTGCACAAGACCCAGAAGTCTTTGATGAAGATAATGATCGTGGTGAAGCAGAAGAGTTAGTAACTGCTGCTGTCTCCGCACCCTCTACTACCTCAACGGTAGACAAAGAAGAGGACGATGCATTATCGTACTTTGCGAAACTCGCAGAAGAATAATTATACAGGAGGTCAAACGACCTCCTTTTTTTATGGCATTGTTATATTTGTGTTCTCAGTTTGTGCTACTCTACGACTTACAAACTCTGATGATTCCTGATAAGTCATGATTTCTCTCATATCATCTAAGAATTCAGTTATATTTTCTTGTTTTAGTACATTTATATTTCTTTTTTCTTCATTTATTCTTGTTTCGTAAATGAAGTTACTTATTCCAACCACAGGATTTAACGTTGTTGAAGGATTTGATGGATTTGGTATTGTGAATCCACTATCAACAATTTTTCCTTTTGGTAATACTAATCTACCACTATTATCTTTTACTTCTGTAGTTTCAAAAAATCTTGTGCTGTTAAGTGAGTCTCCATACTTATTAAAACAATAATTATATAAATCACGATTGCTTAATGGCCATTCATTACGAACATTAATTATGCCAGCTACTGTAAGTACAACCCAATCTAAATTTGAACTTCCATATAAATCTTCTGCAACAGTATCAGGTCTTGCACCTTCTGGTACTTCATATTTTTGAAAAACAACAAAATTTTTGTATAAATCATCTCTTAATTTTACTCTTCTAAAAACATTTTTAACAAGTATAAAGTCAAGTGATGACGTTTTTTCTGGAAGAAAAGATGGATATAATATATTTGGTAATTCTCTGAAATATCCCATTAGTATCCTACTCCCTCTGTGCCAGGTTTCGCATCATAATCAACATCATAAATTGGTTGTAACTCTTTAAATGATAAATCTAAAATAATTGATACTGGTGTTCCATCATCGTATGTGGCATATACACCTTCTCCTGTGTATGTAGTTGACATATCGGTTAAGAAACATTGTTTAAATTTATTTAAAAACTTATGATTTTTACGACCTGTGCGATATCGTAGATTAAAAACATTAGGAGTTTTAAGAAAGAAATTACCACTACCTTGTGTTCCACCTTGTGCAGCGGGAGCCATGTTTCTCTTAAAGGCACGAATTATTAATCTCACTTGTTCTGCTTCTTTTTCATTTCTTGGAGTAAACTTATAATTGAATCTAAAATTACGAAGAGTTGGACCTCCAAACAATAATTCCATGTTTGGATTTAATATCTCTCCGTTTGCTCTTGCTAGTAATTGACTTGTAGTAACATTGACACCAAATATTCCAACTGCTTTTGATGATAAAAATTTGGTTAATACATTTGATGCAACATCAACATTTCCAAAACCCTCAACAATTTGTTTTTTGGCTTTTTGAACTGCATTTGTAAATTGTTCTTTTGCTTTATCTCCACTTCCCAGATCCAAATTCATAATATTGTCAGCAGCTTCAAGTCCTACCGCACCTAGACCATTTAAATTTGATGAATCATATTGAACATTATTTGTATCTGCAAGATTTGATGGTATAGGAAGTAGTATAGATCCAGCATTAATCAGTGGTTTTTTCGATAATCTATTACTTGATCTACGACCTGCACGATCAGTTGTAAAATAATTTCCAGTTACATATCTATTATCATCACCAGGATTTGATGTATATCCTCCTAATGCAACATATTGTTCTATATCTATTTGTAAGTAATCAGTATGCTCTGTTAACGATTCAAGTGGATATCTTAAAACACCAGTCTGTCTTCTTTTTCTTTTTATCGTGGCCGCAGTATAATTAGTTCCACTGAGATCCAGATTAGTTGGGTTTAAATCCCCAACTAACTGTCCGATTTTATCAGCATTACTAATATTATCTGTATGTCCAACTTCGTGTGCCATATATCTTTTTAGTTATTTATACGGAATTTTGCAAATGGTATAGTATTTAGGTCTTGTAACTCCTCATTTGTGACTTGATAGAGTTGACCTATCACCTCTTGAAAGGTATATGATCGTGATTGACCCCAGTGAAAGTTGATTCCACGAAATCCCCACTCATATGTATTTGTCACAGCCACGAGTGGATTCTGATCATATCGAAGACCTTGTGTTTTTGGTTGATACACAAATACATAGATCTTGCCAACTTCTGGACTTGATGTTATACTACTACCTAAGACATCCATGATTTCAATCATAAGGTCATCAGCATCCTCAGTTCCGACAATATCATTTACTAGTGGGGAGATACGACTCATTTGATTCCTAGTTCTTTTTCAGTCATGACTTTAAATTCCCACAAACGATCATCACAGAACTCTGTTGCTGCTTTCCATTTTGCTTGGTTCTTAGCGTATTCATAGACTTCTCTTAAATAACTCTTGGTCTGTCTTTTGGGTTTTTTTGGTTTTTGTGTTTGTTTAAGTGGTTTTACTTCGATTAAATATGTTTTGATACGACCAGTGTTCTCTTGAACCTTGATATAAAAGTCAGGAAAGTATCTGTGAACTCGATTATCAACAGGAGAACGATAGGGTAGTGCAATCTCTTCACTTCCCCATTCAAGTATTTTATCATTCTTATCACAATAAACCATGAATTTTCTCTCCCAAAGTGACCTATAAATGATGTTTGTAGGATCACCTTTATACTTTCTGGGGTAAGAAGGATAATATTTTCCTTTATATGACATAAATAGAAATAACAATCATACTTATTTAGAGTGGCAGAGACAACAATAAAACCATATAATCTTTCGGTTGCAAAGAATATAATAGGTCCGTTAGCACAGAATAATCATTTTCTTGTAACATTCTCGTCATTGACACCAGCAGTTGAGTCATACTTGGCAAGTTATTGTGATATTGCTGATGTTAGAGATTTTATGTCAAGAAGGATGGGTATTCTTTGTAGTGATGCATCTTTACCAACTTCTACATTAGCGACCGCAGAGGTAAAAGATAATTTTATGGGTGTTCCTCAACAGTTTGCTCATACAAGATTTTATACTGATATTGCATATTCTTTTTATATTGACGAAGATTACACACTTCTTAAAATATTTGAAGGATGGATGGAATATATTACAAGTGGTGCAAATAAAGATGTAGAACAGGATCATCGTGCATATTATAGAAGAATGAAATATCCTGACTCTTATAAATGCAATACAATGTATATTAATAAGTTTGAAAAAAATTATAAAAGAACTCTTAGATACAGATTTGTAAATGCCTTTCCTAAAAGTATAGACACTATTCCAGTCTCTTATGGTTCTGCTGATATTCTCAAAGTATCAGTAAACTTCAATTATGACCGCTATATAGTAAACGGTTAGAAAACCTCTATAAATAATTTTACTGAATTGAATATTCATTATGCCTTTACCTACAATAAGCACTCCTACATATGAGTTAACTTTACCTTCCTCTGGTAAAAAAATTAAATACAGACCTTTTCTTGTTAGAGAAGAAAAAGTATTAATAATGGCTTTGGAGTCTGAGGATACAAAACAAATAACAAATTCTGTTATTGATATACTTAACTCATGTATACTCTCTAAGGGAATAAAACTTGAAGCACTAGCAACATTTGATATTGAATACCTATTTCTAAATATCAGATCAAAGTCTGTTGGTGAAACAATTGATGTAAATATTGTATGTCCTGATGATAATAAGACACAAGTAGCAGTGACTGTCGATGTTGATTCTATCAAAATAAAGAAGGATCGCAAACATAAAAATGTTATCAAACTAGATGACAATCTCTCATTAAAATTAAAATATCCATCAATGACTCAATTCATTGATAGTAATTTTGAATCAAAGATAGATGAAAGTGAAGTGAAAAGCACACTTGACATGATTATAGCCTGTATTGATGTTATTTTTAGTGAAGAAGAAAGTTGGTCAGCATCTGAATCAACTCCAAAAGAACTTGAAGATTTTATAGATCAGTTGAACACAAAGCAATTTAAGTTAATCGAAGATTTCTTTGCAACAATGCCTAAACTGACTCATACTATTAAGGTTAAAAACCCAAATACTGGTGTGGAGTCAGAGGTTAGATTGGAGGGATTAGCAGCTTTTTTCAGTTAAGTATGGCTCACACGAATCTAGAGTCATACTTTAAAGTTAACTTTGCCCTGATTCAGCATCATAAATACTCATTAACTGAGGTTGAGAATATGATTCCTTGGGAAAAAGACGTTTACATCTCATTACTTCAACAACACATTGAGGAAGAAAACCTAAAAGCACAACAAAGGAAGAATGGATAGATCTCCAGCACTTGAAAATTTTATGAATAAAATGGCTACCATGCAAGGTCAGGGTAAGCCAAAAATGAGTGCGACCAGCATGAAGATTGGTTCGGGTGGTTTAGAGAGTAGAGTTGCTAATAACGAAAAAAAGATTACGATATTAAAAAATATTTTTAAGGCACAAAGGCAAGAGATTGGTGAGAAAATAACTCCAAAAGTAAGTAATTTAGAGCAGTCATTATTAGAGACTACAAATATATTAGGAGAGATTACACAAAAATTACAACTTGATTTCTCTCAGAGATTAGAGGAACAAAAAAACTTATTTGATCAACAAAGGAAAGATAATTTAGATAAGAAACGAGATGATAAAGAGGAAAAATTAGAGACAGTAAAAAAATCTAAGATATCAAAAAAATTAGCGAGTGTTGTAAGTAAACCATTTGGTAATATTTTTGATAAATTAATAAATTTGGCTGGTATTCTAGGTACAGGTATTCTTGGTACTAATTTTCTTAAAAGGTTAAATAACCCTGAGTTTTTAAAGAGAATTGAAGGTATATTTAACTGGACAACGGAAAATTGGAAAGCAATTGCAATAGGTGCTGGTATTTTAGGAACTATATTAGCAGCTGGTGCAATAGCTAATTTTATATCAGGAGCATCACTTGTATTTGGTATTTTAACCAACCCTGTATTCTTAGCTGTGGTTGGTGTTATAGCAGCATCTTATCTCTTTAAAAAATCAAGTGAAGCTAAAAAAGAACTTACTAGGGAAGGTTTAACACAATTCGCAGAGGAAAATAATTTAGATGTTAATAAAAATCTTATTGATTTGACAAGTGAATTTCAGTTGACGGATATATCTCAAGAAAGAAGTGGAGCATTTGTTTCACCCTTTCCTGGATTTAATCCAACCGTATTTTCCCAACCAAGTTTTGGAAACAGAATGTTAGATTACTATGCTCTTACGAACATTATACCAAATCTTTTTAGAAATAATAATGAAGAAGAACAAATTATACCAAATGCAAATTTAGTTCAACTAGTAAGGGATAAAGATGAATTAAGAAAATTATTTATTGAAAAGGGTGGGGAAACTTTTATTGAACTACCTGATATTGATCTTACAGATGCACCGATCAATAAAATAGGTGGTTTAAGTGGTGATGCAGCGACTACTGTACCTAAAATTTCATCTGTAAATTTTGGTAATTCATATATGACTGAAACCCCTGAGTTATTTGGTTTTGCCAGTGTAATCTACGATTGATATGGAAAATATAGAAGCATCAGAAAAACTTAAATTATCGGCAGAGAATCTTAATAGTGTTCTTTCAGAATCCATTCGCAAAATTTCTGCAACTAAAAAAAGAAGAAAAAAGTTAAAAGCTGTTAGTAGATTAAGACGTATTAGAAAAAGAAAAGAAACAAAATTAGAGATACCTTCTTTCTTAAAAAAATCTGCTTCAAAAATTAGTAAACAAGTATCCGCACCAGCATTCAACTTATTCGGTAATATTTTAGGATTTGTTTCGTTAATTTTATTTGGTACATTAATAAACAATGTAGATAAAATACAAGAAGAAATAAACAAAGCTAAGAAAAAATTAGAAAAGGATTTAAAACCATTGATTGATATAGGAACAACGATTTATGATGGAGCACAGGGATTTATTGATTTATTTGACGGGGAAGATAGAGATGCAGAGTATAATAAAATTTTAGAAGAGAACAAAAAATTAGAAAAATTAAAAACTGATTTCTTAGGTCTTGGTGAAAAATTCAAATTGATGGAAAAACAATATGAAGATATTAATAAAGGAACTTTTGAAAAACCGAAAATAAAACCAAAAGGTAGTCTATCTGATGGAACTACATATGAATATTTTAAAAATAGAAATTGGAACGTATTTACTAGTGAACCAGGTAGGTTTGTAGTTACATATCCTGATGGTAGCACTGAAAAATTAACTTATACAGAGTTCATAACTAAATATGGATCTGAACTCCCTAATATTATTCAAAAAAATGATACACAAATGAATGGTGAGAATGATGACACTACGGATTTATCATTTTTGTATAAAAATATGAATTTTTCATATACTAGTCCATTTATGACAGAAGGATTAAAATTCAATTACAAAGACTTAGATCTTGGATTACTTAATGATATTGATTTTGTGAACATGGACAATACAAAAACTATATTTTTATATCAAAAAGTTAAAGTTAACGCAAATCAAAAATAATGGCATTCGCAAACGCATCTAATTATCCAAAATTTCAAGTTATTAAAAGATTAACTTTTCTTGAAGACTCAATGGACGTAGATATTCTTAAAGAATGGAGTGGTAGGGGGAATATAGATAAAGAAATTAATATACCAGGTAAAGTTCTTGGTTTTAATTATTATGAAAGTATATACTCACCAATGGTAACTGCTAGTTTTCTTATGCAATCCACTGGTGGAGATACTTCTGACAAAGATGATTTTGCAGGTACTTTAAAAGATGCAGCTAAAATTAGAGGTTTTGAAGAAGTATTAATCAAAGTACAGAATGACAGTGGAACTCTTGATTGGACAAAGAAAAAAAGACGTTTTAAGATAATAGGTAGTCCATTCAATGTTGATGACCCACAAAAACAACTTGCATATTTTCCAATGGTATCAACAAACGGATTGTTTGCATCAAACATGGTGGTTAAAAGAGCATACGGTGAAAATGGTAAAGTCAAAGTAAGTTCTGCTGTGAAAAAGATGTTAGATAATGGATATATCTCAACAGATTATGAAAATTATAGTTTAAAAGGAACTTGGAAAAGGGAAAATATTCATAATACAGAAAATAATATGAAAATAACTGGTAATAATGAACCTCTCCTTGATACTATTAATGAGTTGTGTCCAAAATCTATTCCAGAAGGTGGAGGTGATCCTGGTTATTTCTTCTTTGAGAACATTGATGGATATAATTATAAGTCAATACATATGATGATAAAGGATGGTTATGAAAAACATAAAAAGGAAGGTTACAGAAATACTCATACATACACTTACATAGGTGGATTAGAAGCAAATTTAGATAAAGAAGAAGATCCTAATGATTATAGAGTGTTACTTCCTCCAACAGTAAGAAGAGATCAAGATGCGATAAATGCAATTAAGGGTGGAACATATAGTATACGAGTATGTGTTATAAATGCTCAAACACAGGAATATGATGAAAAAATATATACTATTCATAATAATGATAGAAAAACGATTACTCTTGGAGAAGGTATTGAAGTCAATCCTAGTAATCCACAAGAATTAGATTCAAATTCTTATTGTCAAACTCATACATTTTACATAGATCCAAATTCTGAATCAGATGGTGGAACTGTTGAAACCACTGAAACTGTGGATACTCCTGATCTTTATCTTCCAAGAGCATTAATGAGATATGGTTTACTTCATGCTCAATTAATTGAAATACAAGTTCCATGTAATCTTAAATTAACGGTGGGTGAATTGATCCAATTAAATATTGAAAATATTACTCAAGATGAAAAGGTTATTAAAGAGTTTAATGAGCATAGAAGTGGTCTTTATTTGATAATGCATTTATGCCATTCTTTTGATCCAGAAAATTCATATACTTCATTAACTCTGGCTCGTGATGAATATGGTAGACCTAACGAGTTTTAATCATGTCTGATCTTAATTTTTCACAACCAAATAAAAAAACTAAACTTGGAGAATCTAATGTAAAATTTTTCATTGGAAAAGTTGTCGGGTACGATAAACAAAAAGAGCAAATTGAGGGGGGTAGTGGTTGGTATTATAAAGTTCGTGTACTTGGCGATCATGGAATTAATGATGAAATACCTGATGAGCAGTTAGATTACGTTCAATCATTATTACCAACAACTGGAGGATCTGGCGCTGCATATAAGTTAAGATCAGTCCGAATAAGTCAAGGAGATACTGTATTTGGTATTCGTGGTGGTGGTAAGGGGGGAAAACCTTTCATTCTTGCTGTATTCCCAAGAACAAGAAATACAAAAACTGCTAGTGATGGAAAATTTGCAACTCTATCAGGTTTTAGTGGTACACTTTCAGATACGGGGATATTGAGTGGTCAATTTAATGATCAAGTTGGACCTAAGTTTTTAAAGGGTCTCTCTGGTCTTGAACCAGGAGAGTGGACTAAAGCAACTGCTACTAATCCGTCAGAAAAGGTAAAGGAGATACATCCCCAAGTAAAAAAGGAAAAAAATATTGCTACTGATGGTACTGGTGATACTACTGATGGTACTGATGATACTACCGAAGAATTTAAAGAAATAACAGAAGAAGAGACAGAAAAAAATGATGTTAAAAATAATGCAGGTAAAGTGGTTGACCCTAAAGAGTGGAAACCAGGAACTCCTTTAAATACAGCAACAATGGAGGCATTAAAAGAATCTTTTGATAAAGGAGAATTACCTCCAGCAACTTGGGAAGCAGCACTTAAACAAGCATCGGAACAGGGACTAGATGGATATGAGGAATATGTAATTAAAGAAGAAATTAAGGAGGAAGTAAAACCAAAAATATTAGATTATAAACAAAGACTTGAAGAAGCACTTTCTAAAGGAAATTTTGATGCTTGGGAAAGATCGGTATTGAATGTTGATAATACAACCATAAGGGATGATGGTACTGTTGTGCCTGAATTCTTGCTTGCTAGAACTATGAATTATAGAAGAGATTTGGTTAGAAAAAGAGATAGTCTTATATCATCCATAGAATTTGATAAAAGAAATATTGGTCAAACACTTAATGATGTTGTGTTAATAACTCAAGAATCTATAAATGAATCGGAGAGAAGACTTGAGGAATTGAATAATGAGATAGCCTCTATTGAGGAACGTGGAACTATATTCGATTGACCTCCTAAATAATATGAGTGTAAAAAATTATGACTAGTGTACCATTAGCAGTTAGTTTTGACTGTACTCCTCCTAATAATGCATCAAAAATTCAAGATTCATTAACTAAGTTTTTGGAGGGAGCATCAGGAAAGTTAGGTAGCGCTTACGATACGATTTCAGGTCTGAATACTGCTGTGAGTGAAATATCTCAATCTATGTCATCTTTGACGACTAGCATGAGTTCTCTTCTTGAGGATGAAATAGGTAGTTTTGTTAGTTCGGGTTTAACAGCAGCAAAAGATCATATTTTTAATACAATTACAAATCCACTAGCTGCTATTGCACAGAATAATTCATTCTTAAACGCTGCATTTAAACCTATAGGTAATCTTTTTGGTGCTTTTGGATGTCTTGGCTCTACAATTAAGAAGGCATTAAAGAACACAATCAAAAATTTACTTACAAATATGATAGGTAAAGGGTTTATTAATCCTCTTGAGTGTGCGGTTGAAGATTTTATCGGAACACTTACGAATAAAATCAGTGGCATGATGAGTGGAATTGTTGGTCCTTTACTTGATCCAATCAATAATTTGTTTAGTATCGTTGGAATGGGATTTGGTAAAGTTACAGATGTTCTTGGAAAGGGTTTAAATATTCTTAGCAAATTAAATGGTTTATTAAATTGTAAAGAAAGTGGTGCTACTTGTCATGAGGTTGAGAGTTGGACTTTAAATAAAGGTGCGAAAAAACCAGATAGTAAAAAGAAAAAGCAGAACTTTATATCAAGGGCTATTGACAGGGGAACGAAAAAAATTGATAGTATCAGTCAAGGTCTTGATGATAAAATCCAAAACTGGGATAATGTAAAACGTATTGATAAGTTTGAAGAAAAAAGACTCCTGAATGAGTTTAAGGAAAACAATCCAAATGCAACTGAGGCAGAAATAGAAGCAGAAAGAAAAAGAATTCAGGACAGTCTACCAGAATTTACTCCAGATTGTAATACTGGAAATATTTTTGATTGTGGATTACCAAGAGTCGAGTTCTTCGGTGGTGGAGGAGAAGGTGGAGCAGGTAGTGTCATACTCGGAAACTTTATACAAGAACTTGATACTGCAATAGCAGAAACAGAAACAATCACTCCCGAAGGAGAAACACAACAAGTAGGTAGTATCTTAGAAGACGTTCAAACAACTGGAAGTATTTTAGGTGTAGACATAAAATATCCAGGTGAAGGATACACCAGTGAACCTCTTGTCTCATTTGTAGACAATTGCGATCAAGGTTATGGTGCATATGGTCGTGCAATGATTGATAAAGATCCAAATTCACCAACTTTTGGGCAAATAACTGGTGTTTTAATGCTATCTGAGGGAAAAAATTACCCTACAGGTGAACAAGTTGATGTATTTGTTGATAAAATTGTGGTAGAAAAAGGTGGTTCTGGTTATAAATTAGATGATAAAGCAGGTGATTTTGAAATTTGTGGTGTAGATGAAAATGGTTCAATCACAAAAGTATGTACGAATGATAAGGTATATCGTAATACTCCACCAACAAATATTAATAGTATAACTGGAAGTGGAGCTATATTAACACCCATGATGACAACTAAAAGAAGACAAACTGGTGTTATTAACGTTATTGATTGTATAACACCACGAGGAAATATTGTTGGATATGTAAATGGAAAAGAATATAATGGACCTTTCCATGTGATGCCTGACGGTACTAAAATGACAGGATTAGAACATTCTGATAGAGATTCAACAATATATGGAACACCACAAGAAAGTTTAAGATCAGGTAGTACACCATCCTCTAATGTTGGTTCTACAAGAGTAGGGTTAAGGTCAATACAACAATTAATTCAAGAAAGTGAGTCAACCGATACACCACCAAGTTCACCACCAACTAGTGGGGGAGGTTATTAATTATGTCTAAAGGTAATGATGCTAGAGTACTGGATGTATTTGGACCTAATTTACTTATCGAAACCAATGGTCCTGTGGGTCTTGGTGGTGGTGCTGCGTACCAAATCTATTCAGTAAATGATAAAGATTATAAGTGGCAACAGGCATTACATCAAAGTGGTCTTGCCACTATGGAAGCAGATGGTAGCTTAGAAATACAAACGGGATCGAAAAATAAAGAAGGAGATGTTAGTTATGTTGCGATGGCACATAATGGTGACATGGCGATAACTGCTGAAAATGGTTGGGTAAGAATATATGGAAGAAATATTGTTCTACAGGCAGCAGATGAACTTCATCTGCAGGGTGATACAGTCAAGATAGGAAATAAAGCAAATGAAACTCTTATTTTAGGTAGAAGAATAGAACTTGGAGATGCAAAACAAACCAAAGAAGTTGTAGTTCCACAAGGTAGAAGAATAACAAGAGAAAGTGGTAATATATTTCTCAAAGCTTCAAAATGTGGTCTCTCTGGTATAGGGGGAATGGCAATAGCTGCCTTCATAACGTCAAATAGACAAGCTAGAACCAAAGCATTTGAAAATACATTAGGTTTATAATTAATGGAAAGACCTACCAGCTCAGATCAACAATTTCAAAACGTATATATTTACGGAAAACTAAACTACGATTTTGATAATGATGAAGTAACTGTAAAAAAATTAAATGTTACTGGTATTTCATCATTTACGAGTGATGTAACTTTTGAAGGTGATATTACACTTGATGAAATTACTGCTAGAAACGCAAATGTCACTGGAGTTGCAACAGTTGGCACGGGTTTATATTTAAATGGTAAGTTGTTTGATGGTGATGGTGATTTTGGAACATCAGGTCAATTACTATCATCAGACGGAACTGATACTGTATGGATAGATGCAAGTACAACCAGTGTGGCAAATGCAAATAATGTTGGAACAAATGCAAACTCTACAAATACAGATCAATTCATAACATTTGTTAGTGCAAGTAGTGGTAATAATCCAATTAGAGTTAACAGTAATATAAAGTATAATCCATCCACAAACACTCTCTCAGCAATTAATATCGCAGGTAGTTCAACAGCAGTTAATTTAAATGTCACAAATGATTTGACAGTTGGTGGTAAATTTAAAGATGGTGATGGAAACTTTGGAACTGCTGGACAAGTATTAGCATCAGATGGAGTTGATACTGTATGGATAAATGCAGGTACACTTACAGCAGGTGCAGCTGCAGAGGTTGGAGTATCAGCGGCAAGTGCAAATGCAAACCATTTTATTACGATGGTGGACACAGCATCAGGTAATGAAAACATTAGAGTTGATACTGACTTAACATATAATCCCGTAACAAATACACTTAATGTTCCTAATATTTCTGGTAATGGATCTGGATTAAGTGGTATTGAAGCATTTGTAACTGGTATGATTATCTTATGGTATGGTAATACAGGTAATATTCCAACTGGTTTTGTTCTTTGTAATGGACAAAATGGTACTCCAGATTTAAGAGATAGATTTGTAGTTGGTGCAGGATCTGCTTATTCACCAGGTAATACTGGTGGAAGTCAAAATGTTACTTTATCTACTTCGCAGTTACCATCTCACAATCACTCTATAAGTGTTTCTGGTACGACTAGCAATAAATCTTTAACAGGTGATATTACAAAAATATCAGAGTGTTATAATGTGGCTGGTGGTGCAACTGGTGTATTCACAAAGAAAGGAACTGGAAACTCACCTGTAACAGGTGCTTCTTCCAATAGTCCTACTGCTGGTGTTGATTTTGATGCTTCACACGACCATACTTTTACTGCTTCTGGAACTTCTGGTAATCAAGGTTCAGGATCATCAATAGAAAATAGACCACCATACTATGCTCTTTGCTATATCATGAAGACCTAGTTGACAGGATATAGTTCATACTGTATACTGAGCTCTGACGAGATTTTTTTATGTTAGACGAATCAGTAGTTGGTGTGATTGTGGACATCTGTGCTAGGTCTTTTCTTGTTTTAAGCAATGAAGGTAGAGAGAAAAAAGTGACTTGCGACAATGCTGATCAATTTATGAGAATCCTAAAAGTTTGTAATGATACACTTCCTATTGAACTAATTAAATACGATAGTATTAAAGCATAAATATTATAGTTTTAAAGAAAAAAATGGAAAAGGAGAAAACTCCTATCGAAAGATTACACGATGATATTCGTCGTGCTGTAGATAAAATTGAAGATGATATGGATGATATTGTACGAATCCATATAACTGAGAATGATGACGCAGGCTAAATAGTTTACCTGCTTACAATCTGTGTACAAACTCTCCACTAAATTTTGCTGGTTTGACGATAGTAAAATGATCGTGAAGATGTTCTTTATTAATGGTATGCCATTTACTTTCGATGAACTACCATTTGGTCATATTTGGGATGAACAGTTGTGTCAAGTTGCAGACGAAAACCCTTGCTATGATCCAGAGTATATGTACAGAGCGTACGGATACTTAATGTTAGAGGAATTACACCCACTATATTTTCCAGTAGAACTAGAAAATCCAGAACTTTTACCTGATGATTTAGAGTATCTCTACGAACAGGAAGAATTTACCTAACTAAATACATTATAGCAATATTTTGGCGAATATAAGAAGATGCCTCTTAATAAACTAGAGAATTTTATCAAGAATACTGAAGGTCGTATTCTTTATGTGAATCCAAATGACATTGATTCTACTGATGCGATCACGAATCAAGGAAATTCACTTGCAGCACCATTTAAAACAATACAAAGAGCTCTGTTGGAGTCTGCTAGATTTTCATATCTACGAGGAGCAAATAACGATTTAATAGAAAGAACAACAATATTAGTATATCCAGGCGAGCATGAGATAGATAATAGACCAGGTTTTGCAATTAAAAATGTAGGTGGAACAGCAACAGCAGTATCACCTTCTGGTGCAGAAACAGCAGCACAAACAACTTTATCACTAAATTTAACATCTAATTTTGATATAACACAAGAAGATAATATTTTATATAAGTTTAACAGTATTAATGGTGGTGTAATTGTACCTCGTGGTACTTCTATCGTTGGACTCGATTTAAGAAAGACAAAGATAAAACCAAAATATGTTCCTAATCCCACTGATACCACAGTTGCATCTTCTGCAATATTTCGAGTAACTGGTACTTGTTACTTCTGGCAGTTCTCTATCTTTGATGGAGATGAAGCAGGTTTAGTATATACAGACCCCATTGATTTCTCTGCGAACAATCAATCAACACCAAGTTTCTCACACCATAAGTTAACTTGTTTTGAATATGCTGATGGTGTTAATACAGACACTCGTTTTAATTTAACTGATCTTGAAATATATTATGCTAAATTATCTAATTCATTTAATATATCATCCACGAGAGATATAGATCAAAAATATCCAGCATCATCCGATGGATTTGCTCCACAAAGACCTGAATTTGAGATTGTTGGTGCGTTTGCGTCAGATCCACTCTCTATTTCCGCATTAATTTGTGGTGATGGTGCAACACCAGGTAATGTTGTTACAGTTACAACATCAACACCACATGGATTGAGTAGTGGAACACCAATCAAACTTAAAGGTGTTTCTGTTGCTGATTATAATATTTCAACCAAAGTTGCAAGTGTTCTTACAAGTACACAATTTACTTACTTACTACCATTTGTAAGACCAAACTTACTAGCCACACCTCAGTCAGTTGCAGCTGCAACAATTACAATTGAGACTGATACTGTTTCTGGTGCATCTCCTTACATCTTTAACGTATCATTACGTTCTGTATTTGGTATGAATGGTATTCTTGCTGATGGTGCAAAAGCAACTGGATTTAGGAGTATCGTTGTAGCACAGTTTACTGGTATTTCACTACAGAAAGACGATAGAGCATTTGTAAAATATAATGAGTCATCAAGAGCATATGAAGGTATAACAGTACAACTATCAAAGGGTGCGAGTTTATCAAAAGAATCATCATCACTAGATCCATCGACTGTCTATCATTTAGATAGTAATGCAATTTATAGAAAAGAATGGCAGACAGCACACATTAACATGAAGAATGATGCAATCATGCAGATTGTGTCAGTGTTTGCGATTGGATTTAATAAACACTTCAATGCAGAGACAGGTAGTGACGCATCAGTTACTAACTCCAACTCTAACTTCGGACAGATTGCACTTACATCTGACGGATTTAAGAAAACTGCATTTACAAAAGACGATACAGCATATATCAGTAATATTATTATACCAAGATCAATTAATGAAACACCTGTAAATGTTGATTGGCAGTCACTAGACGTTGGACTTACTACATCCGTTGGTATATCAAGTCACTTATACTTATACGCATTTAAAGATTTTGATGACAAACCACCAGTAATCATTCAAGGTTACAGAGTTGGTGCAAAAACAGATGATGCTCTCACATTAAATGTTGGTGGTAGTGCAAAAACTGCTGAGATCAACATGACTGATAGTGTTGTAAGCACAGGATCATCAGTTATAAGTGGTACAAATGTAAGTTTTAAAACTTTTAAGGTTGAATCAGGTCCTTCATTCATACAGAATGATGCAGCAAATTCTAATATATTTACCATTGGAACTCATACATTACGAACAGGTGAAAAAATTCGTGTGTTTAGTGATGATGGTGATCTACCAGAAAATATTGAGTCAAATACAGTTTATTATGTAATTAGAATATCATCAACAGAAATTAAATTAGCGTCATCTGTAACTAATGCACAGAATAATGTTGCAATTACAGTTTATGGTGGTACAAAATTATTTGTAGAGAGTCGAGTATCGGATAAATCATCAGGTGATATTGGTTCACCTGTACAGTTTGACCCAATCAATAAGAGTTGGTTCATTCATGTAGATACAGACAATACAATCTATCCAGAGTTATTATCTCAGGGTATAACTGGTCTTACAGAAAAGACTGTTGTTACTACAATTTCAAGAACTGTTGATCCAAGATCATTAGATGAAAGATTATATACAGTCCGTGTTGTTGTACCAAAAGAAGCATCAAATGCAAAAGATCCTGATGATGGATTTGTTATTCAAGATTCAAGCACAACTGGTGCAAGAGCAAGTACTGATTTTTCACTCAGAACTATTGATGCAACTGATGTATTCTATAATCGTAATCCAAGATTTATCAGTACTTGTTCTGCATCTGCAACGACTGTTTCAGTTAGAACTGAATTGCCACATAACTTAAATGTTAGTGATAAAGTTAATATTGTAAATGTCAAGAGTTCTACAAACGCAACAGGTGTTGGCAACTCAGCATATAATGGAACATTTGAAGTTACAGCAGTTACAAATGATAAAGAGTTCCAATATACAACGACTGATACTGATGGAAAGGTTCATAATACAGGAAGTTTTACAAGTGATACCTCTGACAGAACAATTAATCTACCAAGATTCCAGAGAAATGATTTACAATCAAACTTATACATCTATCGTAGTGAAGTAGTTAGTCAATATATTAAAGACGTACAAGATGGTATCTATCACTTATATGTTCTAAAAGCAGATAATAGTATTAATACTGAGTTTACAGATCAAAAGTACAGTCAGAATGTTACTGATCTATATCCACAGCAAGATAAAGATAACGAAAATGATAATCCACCAGCTTCAGTTTCATTTGCACGTAGAACGCCAATAGGTGATGTTGTAACTAACAGTCTTAAAAATAGTATCACCAGAGAAGCAACAGATAAACTACTACAAGATTTTGGTAGAGGTTTAAAGATTACTGGTATTGAGTCAATAGCAGGTGTTTCTACAATTACATTTGATAGAGAGCATGGTTTAAGTGGTATCGTCACATATACTGACTTCACAGGAGGAACAGGATATACAAATGGTACATATCACAACATTAAATTGTTTAATGAAGGTACAACTACATGGGATGGTGCAACTGCAAAAGTAACTATCGCAGGTGGATCAATAACTAAATTTGATGTTATAGATGGTGGATCAGGATATAGTGGCACGGAGAAATTAGAATTTGACCCAACAGTCATTGGTAATCCTAGTATCGGTGCTGCGGCGACCTTTACAACAGTTGGTATTAATACAAACGTAGGTGATGTTTTACAAGTTACTGGTATTGGTACACTTTCAGATGGATATTTCAGAATATCATCTGTACCTTCTACTAGATCAGTTGCGATTGCAAAAACAGCAGGTGATACATCATTCTTAGCAGGACAATATGCACTTAATTTAGGACCAGCAGTATCAATCATATCTGATGATTTTGAATCTGTAAGTGGTGTATCTACATTTACTTGTGGTTCTGCTCATGGATTAGTAATTGGAAGTCCATTTAGAATTATTGATAGTT
>VTLG01008095.1_pt1 | contig 17570 bp, 14 predicted proteins | sample 4694571 | NCBI WGS metagenome assembly VTLG01 (sample SAMN12604809, study PRJNA352737) | marine metagenome | biome: ENVO:00000447; feature: ENVO:00000209|ENVO:00000569|ENVO:01000036; material: ENVO:00002151; isolation source: viral sequences binned using virsorter ... | reverse complement strand
ATGTGAACCACTTACTCTAAGTTCAGAGGCATTACCACTTGATAAACTACCTAATCCGAATAATTCTGAATCACTTGATGATTCTACTGCTGATGAACCACCAGCTACTGATGAATATGATATAGAATACCCAGTATTGGTATAAATTGTTTTTCCTGGAAATATTGTACCACCAACTGAAGCAAATCCTTTTCCAATTAAATACTCAATGTCTGCTTTACTGTGGTCTGCTGATACATAACCCGCAGGAGCTGTTCCGGTTGTTGTATTACTTTTATTTTCTGAAATAGAACTATATGTTCTACTATTTGCCGTTGGATTTGCCGCTGAGGATGATAATAAACCTGCAACGAATCTTAAAATTTCAGATACATCTGTATCAGAGTTGAAATTGTTGAAGTATGAACCATCTAAATTACTTCCCCATTCGTTTGATGTGGGATTACCAGCATTTATGTTAAATGCTTTTATGGATTGTGATACTTCTAATGCTGTATTTGAATTAGAACCTGTAATTTGGATTGATTTACCATCGGCTTTATATAATGTAGATGTTAACTCTTCAAATATACCTGCTCCAAATCCATCTGCCGCGACAGATGCAGAAACTACAGTATTAAAATTCTGCATTGATTCAGATGTAATTAAAATCTCAGTATGTCCTGATGTTCCATCTGTATGTGAACCTAAAATGTATAATTTTTTATTTGTAGAATCATAATATGGTAAACCATCTAAAGTAGTACCAAAATTAGCAGGTGTCATCGATGGTAATCCACCACCTGTATATATTTTTGATATAGGTACATAATCATTTGCGGCGGTTGAACCACCAGGTTTACCTATATAAACGATAGGGCCATCTACTTTGGAATCTACCGAACCACTACCTATTACAATTTCGGCTTCACCGAATGATGTAATGTTCCTTACCGATGCTACCGAACCTCTTCTATGTTTTATTGTTTGAGCCATATTTTTATCCCATTACTTGTGTATAGTTGTACTATTACTCTCTAAATCTTTTATAAATATTCAAACATTAGAAAAACCCACCACAATCAATTGTATCTTGAGTATCTCCTATTTGAATAGATGCGGAAGCAATATAACTTCCAATTGTTTCTTCTAAAACTTTTAATCTACCATTAACAACAATGGCGTTACCAGCATCTGATGCTGATGTTTGAGTAAATACAGATTGTCCATTTACCGTAAAATCTCCTTTGATATCTACACTACCTGTAACCTCTAAATTATTTGATGTCATCAACTTAGTATAACTTTCAGGATCCTGAGAACCTGTATTCCATATTGATGAACCACCACCACTTCCACCACCACCTAATCCAGCGAGTGAAACAGAGTTACCATTTGATATTGATAAATTATTTCCACTTAAAGTAAGTGTTTGGGAATCATTATCTGTTGTCGAATAACCTAATGCTGTTATTTGTGTTGATGATGATATTATGTTTGATGGTAATTGTGAACTACCACTAATTAAACCTGATGGTAATTGTGATGAACCACTAATCAACCCAGTTGGTAATTGTGAACTACCACTAATTAAACCATTTGGTAATTGTGAACTACCACTAATTAAACCTGATGGTAATTGTGAACTACCACTAATCAATCCACTTGGTAGTTTTTCTACAATTTGATTAGATGCACTCACTATACCTTCAGGTAATTGTGAACTACCACTAATCAACCCACTTGGTAGTTGTGATGAACCACTAACAACTCCACTTGGTAATAAACTTATAATTTGAGCAGAACCACTAATTAGGTCATCTCCTGTTTCATTACCATATCTAATATCAAATTCAGTTGTTAACTGAGCCGATGAACTAATAACACTTTCCGCATCTAATCTAGCCTTTACATTGGATACAAAGTTATCTCTAATTGAGTTATTAGCTAATATAGAATTTTGCTGAAATGGTGTTATTGTTGTAGGTAAATTACTTAAATTATAATAATTTACATTTGTTAACCCACTCCCATTTCCTTCATAAGAACCACTAAATGAACCTGTGTAATCTGCCACTATATATCCCTTATTATCTTTGTTAGTTACATATAAATATAATATTTATTAGTAATCGGTTAGTAAAGTTAAAATTTCATCTAAAGATTCATGTCTATGATTATCTTTTAACATAATATCATATACAAACTTTGAACCTTTTAGTTTTGGAACTTCATGTACGGCAGAATCATTATTGTGTTTTAAATCAATTTGTTGTTTATCACCACATAGAATCATAGTAGAACCTTTACCCACTCTACCTAATACCATTAGTAACTGTTGTTTAGTTAAATTTTGAAACTCATCTACTATACATATAGAGTTATCAAAAGTTCTTCCTCTAAAGTGTGATAAAGAAACTAATTCGATACTCTCATCACTTTCCATCTTTTGTAATATGTTTGGTTTATTGTAAACCTTTCTCATATTAGCTCTAATAGGAACTAGCCACGGCTCCATCTTTTCTTCTAAAGAACCTGGTAAAAATCCATTATCTTCATTTGAAACGGTTGGACGAGTTATAACAATTTTATTAACTTGTCTTTTAAAAAACATATCCAATCCTATTTGGCATGCTAATAGTGTTTTACCACTACCCGCTTTACCTATTACAAAATTGAAGGGATGATTTAATATTTGTGCTTTTGCCTTTTTCTGTTCTTCCGATAAAGATATCGAAAATCTCACATTGCCTTTTGGTGGAGTTTTGTCTTTGTTTTCAGCCATACTTTCCTTTTCCAATAATTAAAAAACTCTTTACAATAAATATGAATTAGGCATAAAAAAAGGGGGAATCTCTTCCCCCTTAATTTAGTGTGTATCAATAATCAAATGATTACTGAATCTTGTTTAATGAATCTACAAAGATTTTTCCGTAGAACTCACCTCTCAACATTTTCTTAGCGTAACGTGTCATTACACCTTTTCTTGGAGTGAAGTTCTTTGGGTCATACACTAATGGAGTCATAATTAGTGGAATGTACGGTGCATATACAGCTCCTGTTTCAAGGAATTGTGTTCCTCTATATCCCATTAAAATTACGTTCTCTTTCATGTAAGGATTCTTATAAACTTGGAATCTACTATTTAATGAACCAACTTTAGTTACACCAAATGCAAACTGAGCATCACCATTATCCGCTGAAGAAGCGTATCCTGGAATTGATTCGATGATAGTTGCAACATCAGGAGATACTACTAAGAAATTAGCACCACCTCTTAAAGTTTTTTGGTGAATAGCGTTAGATACACCAGCGATTACAGTTCCTAAAGTCTGGAACCATGCACCTTGATTAAATGCAGATGCTTGAGCCGCAACAGTTGAGTAAGCAGCGAATGCAGAACCATTCCACTCTCTACCAACTTGTGTTGACCAGTAACCTACTGATTTAGCATCTTGAATCAACATATCTAAAATCTCTAAATCGATTTCTTGTGAGATGTACTCAGATAACATTGAAGTTAACTCAGCCTCAGCATCGATTGAGTGATATGCGTTCAAGTCTTGTGCGAATTCAGGTGTCCATTGTGCTTTTAACTTTCTAGTCTTAGCAACAATAGGAAGAGATTTCATCTCTACGTTTAATTCTGGAATTCCGATATCACCTTCAGGATTTGACTGATTATCAGTTGCTTCGAAATCACCTCTTGAAACGTCAGTTGGTTGTTTATGATACTTAACTTTTAAATCGTTAGTAGCATCTAAAGTTCCAGCAAGTACGAATACTACATCACCACCACTTAACTTAGTAAATTGTGGGTATTGTGCAGTTACACCAGTAGCAGTTACTCTAAATCCTCTGATTCCTTTTTCATCGTATCCTGAGATAGATGCAGTAGGAACAGCAGCTGTAAATACAGAACCTGCGGCATCCATGTTACCTGCATTAGATGCAGAGAACCCAGTGTCGTAGTTGTAATCACTAGCAGATAAAGAACCTGTTACGAATTTGTTAGTACCAGCAGTACCTAATGTTTGTGCTGCAGATTCTTGGTCGTTGATTGAGTATCCGAATCTACCAGCACCATACAAACCACCTGATGGGTCGCTTGAAGTTTCTGTGATACCGAATACAGAATCAGCTTGTGAATCTTTACCACTACCAGATGTGAAACCTGGTTGGTTTGTACCATATTTGAAATCTAAGTAGAATACAAGACCTGATGGTAAGTTCATTGGTTGAACTGATACAAAGTCTTTAGCTACGATTTCAGAAAAAATTCTTCTTACTAATGGAAGTGCAACACCTGCCCACTCTTCAGAGTTTGCTGATGTACCAGTAGTAGAAGCTTCTTTAACGAGTTGTCTCGCTTGGTTTTCTAAAAGGGTTGCAACACCAGCTTTTTCAACTTCGTTGTCAATACCTTCTAAAAGACCGGTTTTCTCCCACTTACCAGCTAAAGCTCTAGTAGCTTCAGATAGTCTTGCAGTATGAGAAGAACCTTCATTAAGGATGTTTTTTAAATCCATTTTTTTTCTCCGTTATTAATCTTATTATTAATTATTTTAAACCCGCAAGTTTTTTCCATCTTGCAGATAATTCATTGCCCTCAGAAATAATTTTCTTTGGTGCTGAACTTTTTGTTGCTTTTGAAGCATATCCTTCTTTTACAACTGTTCTTTTCTTTTTAGCAACGTTTAAGTTTTCCGCTAAAGTTGAGAATACCAACTTAACTTCTCTTACCGATGAAGTTCTATCGAAGTTTTCTAAAACTTTTACCTTTTGGTTTTCGTTTAAGTCAAATGTTCTGAACAATTTGTTTGTATAAAGTAATTTAGCGTTTAGTAAGTTTACTTCATTGATAGTTTTTTGTAAACTTTCAATAGTAGTGTAAGCTTCTTCTAACTCATTCTTCATATCATCATCATGCTCTTCTTCATTTTTCTTTTCTTCTTCTTCGTTGTGCTTGTCATCATCTTCCATTTCTTTCAATGTTCTGATAACTTCATCTAAGTCGATTTCTTCTTCATCTTCATCACCATCAGCTTCCATTTCTTCCTCATCATCAGAATCATCTTCATCTTCATCAGAATCCATTTCTTCTTCATTATGAGAACCTTCGTTGTGGTCGTCGTCATCACCATCGTACATTTCGTCTTTTGGCTCTTCCATTTCAGCTTCTAGTTCAGCGATTACAGATTCTAAATCCAAATCATCTTCATCTTCTTCTTCGTAAGTTTCATTTGATTTTTCATCTTCCTCTTCATAAGTTTCTTCAACTTTGTCAGATTTCTCTTCTTCGTGATAAGTTTCATCTTTAGGCTCTTCACCTTCTTCGTGATAAGTCTCATCAGCAGGAACTTCTTCCTCGTTGTGCTTTTCATCTTCTTCTTCTGCAACCAACTCATCGTCGTTTTCAACATCAGATGAATCACTAGCATCATCAGATGGTTCTGCGTTATCGCCTGAACCTAAATCTGAAGAATCTAATTCCTCATTGTGGTCTACGTCGTCGTTTACTTCTTCATCATCAGCTTCTTCAGCTAATTTTGCAGAAATCATTGATTGTAGTTTCGGAGTAAAAGCTTCCTCTAAAGCAAGTTTTGCGTTTGCAAGAGCTGTTTCTTTAACGGCCTTAGCATCAGCAATAGCTTCAGATAACAAATCTTTTCTATTTGCCATTTTGTTTCTCCTAAATTGTTTTTGGAAATAAGATTATTGAGAATCTTAATAGAATATTATTACTAATATATTTAATCATCTATTGAGAGATGATATTTTTATCTACAATAAATAGTGTAGTACTATTGGAAACACTAAAAAAGTGTTTACTAAAATTAATTTTCAAACATTCTTCGTCTGTATTCAGCTCTGATTGCTTGTTGTTTTTGTTTTCTTTTAACGGCAGATGGTTTGATGTACTCTTTACGATTTTTAAGTTCTTCTATCTTCCCACTATCCTTTACTTTACGTTTCCATGCTTTAAGGGCTAATTCAATATTACCATTAACAACCTTTACACCTGTTGCACATCCTGGAATTTCCATATCTTCCCGTCTAATTTTTTTATAAGGTTTTTTTCTTCTATTATCTTGCATATGTGTTATTTAAAAAAAATACACCTATCACATTATTGTGGGTAGGTGTATATAAATATCAAAAATATTTTAGTAAAGTTACTTCATTGCTTTAAAAGCTACATTTGCCATTTTAAGTAGTGGTAGGTTTACAAATTTTGCTTTTACTTTATCTTTTTTAAGTGCATCATATACAGCTACGATTGCTGATGATGAGTAGTTATCAATTTTTACTTTCTTACCTGTTTGGGGGTCTTTTAAAGTTTGATAACCACCTTTTCTTAATTGTGTAATGATTTCTGGTTCTTGTACTTCGTTTACTGATTCGTTTACTGATTCTTTAATATTATATTTTTTTTGAAGTTTAGAAATCTTACCCATTACATCTTTTAGGTATCTATTATAGATTTTGGCTTTCTCATCTTTTAAATCAGCCATCGCTAAAATATCTTCATCTGATGCTTTCTTTGCGAACTTTGGTCCAACATATCCTGGCATTGATTTTCTAATCGTATCAGCTTTTTTTGTATCTAACTCATTTACTGATTCATTGGTGGATAAATCATCTAACCCATCTTTGAAATCACCAAACAACTTACCAAATGCTTTTTGGTCTTTTGATGATAACTTTTTTAAATTTTTAATATACTTCTTTACCAATTGTGAAAAATCAACTGATAAGTCTTGTAACATATCCATTTTTTTTGAAGATATTCTACCGATGTTTAATCTATCCATTGTTTATCCTCTTAGTAATTTTTACCAAATCTTGTAACATCCAATTGGAAGTTCTGAATTGCTTTGATTGCTTTGTTGTATGAACTTTTAGCTTTAGCAAATCCGTTAGGGTCATCAAACTTCATTCCATTACCAACTTTAGCTAATTCCAAACCAGCATTTCTAACTTTCTGTACATATGGTGATGATTTCATCTTAGGTGCTTTTTCATCAACTTTATCTTCTTCTACTTTATGTTTATCTAAAAGATGTTTTAAATCAACTTTGAATTCAGTTTCATCATCTACAGAGATTTCATCTTCGTAAGTTTCATTGTTGAATACAATTTTTTCACCACCTATCTCAATTTCACCATCTTTATGTAATTTAGCCATTTTATCTTTATCCAACTCTAAAACTTCTTTGAAACTCATTTTCATTTTTTTAAGTTTAGATGATGGTAGGTCGCCAATTCCAAATGATTCATTTAGTAATGAAGTAAGTCTCATTGATTTAGATTCGTTAGCAAAATCTTTTGCATTTTCTTTATCATCTTTATCAACTGATTTTACAGGATATTTTTTACCATCTACTTCAAAAGAATCTTCACCTGCTGCAATTGCTTTAGCTCTTGCGGCTCCGAACTCATTTCCTTCTTTAACTTTATCTTCGGTTTCATTGATTTCGTAATACTTTCCTAATACTTCACCAATTTCATCATAAGTTGATTCTAATCTTTGTTGTAGTGTATGAACTTCTCTTAAAGTTTTTTCGAATATTTTAAATGATTCATTCATTCTTTTTACATGTCTACCAACTGTAATACCATCGAATGAACCTTCGGTTTCTTTAACCATATTTTTACCAGCAAGTTCCACTACATTTTTGATTGATTCGTACACTTTAGCCAAACCTTCTTTTCTATATACAGTTTCACCAAATTGTTTATATGATTTAACCGCTTCTAAGAAAGCTGATTTCTGTTCGTTGGTCATCTCATTAGATTCCTCACCTCTCTCTTCTTCGTTTTCTTTTACGAATGGAGTGTGAAATGGGTTTGAATAAACTTTCATTGATTCAAACGATTCGTTTAATAAGTCTTTTAATTTCATAGTTCCCTCTATTTTTACTTCCATCATTTCTTTGGCTTTAGATTCGATTTCTTTCTTAACCTTAGATGGAACTTTTTTATCATAATATTTTATTTTACCTTTGTTATCAATGTGAGCTACATTTTTGTAATCACCAGCTTCTTCTTCAGCTCTGTTGTAAACCGTAATACCATTTCCTTTACGAGCCATTCCGATATCGTACTTAGCTTCATTTACTTTCATAGATTCCATCAAACCAATTGCGGTACTTCCAACTTCTCTATCACCTTTATCAACATACTTCTTATTGAGGATACCAAATTTGAATCCATCGATTTCAATCTGATACATTGGCACCATACTATCACTATAGAAATATTTCTTTTTGTAACCACCTTTATCTAACTCTTTACCGATTGTAAAGAAATCTTTAGATTTACCAACTAAACTAGCTAATTTATCTAAGTGAGTGCCAGCATCATCTCTTTCATTAAGTGATTCGTATAATGCTTTCAATCCTGATTTAGCATACACATCTGCGAAATACCACTTTTTATCTCTCATATCATATAAGTAAACAAATTCAGCACCACCATTACTATCAGCACTTTTTATATATTTTTCAATATCTTTTACATTACCTTTTAATGGTGAAGGTTTTTCATTATAATACTCAATAGGTTTATCATCAAAGATTCCTCTTGCTCCACCCTTTTTAATTAGTTTAATAACATCTTTTTCATTTTTGATGTGTTTCTTAATACCTGGTTTCATATTAGATGGATATCCATCAAAGTGAACATATGCTGATTGAATTTTACCACCCTTATCGATAACACCTACTTGTGAACGAGTACCTTCATCTAACTTTAGTGAGGATTCGTTTACATTATCTCTCATTGCTTTAGATAAAGTTTTGATATACTTTAATTCATCTTTAGCACCTTTATGTTTAGCGTATCTATCTAATCCCATATTACTCATAATACCTAATGACAGGTTTAATCTACCTTTTTTAGCATTTGGATATTTTCTACCATAAGGTGAAGAGTTAAACCAATCAATCATAGCTTGTGCCATTTCTTTTGATAGTTTAATTCCTTCTACTCTATCAGTATTACCTTTTACAACCTGTTTTAATCCACCGATTGCTGAGATTTCGTTAAGTGAGTTTTTTATATCAGTTAATTTCATTTATTCTCTCCTAAATAGCACAAACTCCATCAATTTCACAAATGATGTCTCTTACTAATCTATTAATTTTTTTATATGAAGGTTTTTTTGATTTTCCAACTACTGATTCGTTCATAGGTCTCATAAACGCACCATGTGTTGATGGGTTTGATACAAAATCCCAACAAATTAAATCAAAATCATCTTCTACAGTAACAGTTTTACCATTATTTGATTCTTTTACAGAACCCATCCCTCTTGAAGAGATACCAACAGTACAACCTGCTTCTAAAAGTTCTTTAAGGATGTTACCTGATGGGGTTTTTAGGATTTCTACCTTACCCATTACATCATCACCCTTCCAATACACATCTCTTACAATATGAGATGTATTTTTTAGTTCAACCACTTGAGATTCAGGATGGTCTAACTCACCAAAGGCTCTATTCTCTTTGATTTCTCTTCCTTTGTACTTTTGTACTTCTCTTTCTAAAATATTACGTGGATAAACCCTACCATTTTGATTTTCAGCTTCAGCTCTTTGTAAGACACCATTAACTATCAATCTACCATTGTTATTTTCCAATGATTCATTGATTTGTCCTTTAGTCATCTTAAAAGGAATAGTATCTATAAGTAATCTACCCATTATGCTCCCCAAACTTTACGTTTTCTGTATAAATCAAACATGATTTGTGCTACTTCATATCTTATAAGTAGCCTAATATTCTCCAAATCTTTATTTGTGAGTTCTTCTTTTAATATTTTCTTTTTTGAACTCATACTGATAGTTCTTTTATCTTTCTTGCAACATTTAACATACGCTCTGAAATCTTACCAAATCTTCTTTGTGTTGATTTCCAATATTGTCCATTATGAACACCAGCTTCAGTCTTTAGTTTTGCGTTTTGGTTAACAATTCTTTCTAACTTAAACATCATACTATTAATTTCTTTGATAGAGTGATTAATTTTTTGATGTTGTTTTAGATTTTCATCTTTTTTGAATTCTTTGTAAGAAATTTCATTGATTTTAGTTTCTAACTTACGTTCTAGTGATTCTAATTTCTTTGTATTCATCTTTTTTTCTTTCGACCTTTTATATCCCAATACTTCAATGTGTTCATCATCCAAATCATCTTCATCTTTACTCTTAGCAAATGCATATGGAGTACGTGGAGGTCCTTCACCACCATCTAAATTACCAGTTACATTAGATTCTTCTATTTCTTCGAACTTATCTTCGATTTCTTTTATTAAACTTTTCATCTAAATACCCTTTTTAACTCATTATGTAGTTCGTGATATCTAAGTAATGATAAAATCTGTGATTCTGTGATTACTTTTGCTGATTTTAACTTAGAAATCAATTTTAATACTTCATTTACTTTTATTTTTGTAACCGTATCATTTAATTTAATAGAATTAATAGATTTCTTCAAAGAATTACATTCTCTAACGACAAATTTCTTTAATTTTTCAGAATTATCAACTGAGTTTATATATTCTCTAAGAATATTTTGTTGTTTATCAGTTAATGTAGTATATTTGTTGTTAAAATTTTCAACCAACATCTTCCATGCAAGTAATCTTACTTCTTTTGGTTGTTTAGAATATTCTTCGTTGATAGTAGATATACTTTTATCACTATTTTGAGGATTATTAGTTAGTGATTCTAATATAGTTGATTTACATTCAACATATTCTTTTGGGTTATCTGAGTTAGTGTGTTCAAATAACTTATATATAGAGGCGTTTTCTTTGTAGTTAGATACTCTATACTTAAAAAAATCTTCTATTACAAAATTTTTCTTTATGGCTTTAATCAAATTGTACTTCTGTCTGTTTAAAACGGATTCATTTAATTTTCTTCTCTCATTGAGAATGATATTTAAAAATTCAGAAGCCTTATACTCTGTATTAAATGATTCATCAATAAATACTTTGTATAATTTAAGTTCTTTAGCCAATTCTGTACTTTTTCCGAAATGCTCTCTTATAATGTAAGTAGCCTTTGAATCCATATTGTTTAAAGTATCAGTACTAATCTGTCTTACTAACAATTCAAATAAGATTCCTGTATTTTTGTACTTACTATGTTTTAATTTTTTCATTATTTTCCTCAACGTTTTCGATAAAAGTAACTATATATTCTGTTATAAATATTATATTTCTAAGAATCCAATATGTTTTTCTCATCCAATAATGATAAACTTTCATCATTATTATCTTCTTTGAGTGATTCTAATATAATATTTGGTGTTTTTCTATGTGATTTCATACGTCCAATAACCGCATCAATTTGTTCTTTGTTGATAACAGATTGTGCGTTATATCTTTCAGTTTTTACTTTGATAGATTTATTTCCTAATGGGTCTCTACCGAATGGATTTTCATCTGTTCCGTAATTACCACCTTCCTTAGGTCTACCTGCTCCTTCGAAACCACCTTTAGGTGCTCCACCTTTGTTTTCACCAAATGGATTATCACCACCACCTTCATCATCACCACCTTGTTGTGTTAGTGCCGCCAAATCATGTGGAGTACCAAATGATTCACCGGTTTTGATTGGGTCGTTACCTTCACTTTCAATCTGTTCGTGTCTGAATCCTAATTTCAAATTGTTAATAACTTTGTATTGTTCTTCTTTCCATTCATCTTCACTCATATTGAATATGTTTTCATAAACCCATTCTTGTGATACCATTTTCAAATCTTTAATATCACTTGCCAATGATACTTTTTCAGACCAAAGGTTTGCTTTTTCTTGTTCGTATATAATAGATGGAGTAGTAAGTTCTAATTCAAAGTTTACTAACTCTTCATCCGTATATCCTTGTGAGTATAAATGTACGATTGCAATCTTAGTTAATTCTGAAAGTACAATCTTTTGGATTCTTTCTACAGAACGAGCAAATCTAATATCTTCTTGTGCAAGAGTTGCTTTACCTTCAACACCTTCTTCATATCCAATAAATGCTTTTGGAACTTTAAGTGCCGCCATCATTCTGTTTTTTAGATATTCAATATCATCAATACCACCAAACTCCATTCCACTTAGGGAATCAATCTCAGTTCCACTTTGTCCACCTCTAACAGGTAAATAATAATCTTCTAACATATTTTGAAGATTAAACTTTAAGTTATAATCACCTGTAGTTTCATCTATATATGGAGTTTTCTTCATCTGTTCGATGATATTAGCCATATACTGGTCAACTTCACCAGGTGGAATGTTACCAATATCAATTTTAAATATTCTCTTTTCAGGTGCTCTCATAATTCTATGAATCATCATCGCATCTTCCATAAGAGTTAATTGTTTCCAAGTCTTTCTAGCACCTTCTAATAGTGAACGTCCATAAGGAAGGAAGTTAGTATCTGTTAATAATCTAAAGTGTGCTACTTGGAATGATTCTAAAAACTTAGTGTTGTTTCTTTGTGAGATTGCATTTGTGTTTTGTTCTTCAACCTCAAATCTTACTGAGTAAGGATTATCTAAATCATATCCTTCCTCTCTTCTCGTTTCGTATGCTGATAATGGTTGTGCGTTTACAACACCTAACTCTTCATCGATATCTAAGTAAAGATAGTAATCACCATATTTGTTCATACCTCTAACCCAAGACCAAAGATTGAATTCAATATTCAATACATCGTAAAATAAGTTATGTAATGTTTTCTTTAATTTTTCATCAGATGATTTGATACGGATTACATTACCCATATCATTTTTAAGTGTACATTCATCTGAGTATATATCTAATACAGATGAGATGATTGAATCTTTATCCATCGCCTCATAATCAGTATATAATTCTAATTTGTTTGAATGATAGTTGTATCGTTCATTGTATGTTTGCCAGTTCTTTCTTGAATTAGAACCATGTAATCTTCCATACCTATCATAGTATGCTGAACCTCTACGATTACCATCTCCTTGTAATCGTGATGAATCAACAACTTTTAATTTGTCTTTACCGACTCTTCTAACAACTACCTGAGTTGAGAATAATCTTTTTAATCTACCAAATAATGAAGTATCTGCCATAATTTTTTTCTTTTATATACTACTACAATCTATAAATATACAAAAATAATTTTTAATATCCAAGTTTTATAGTAACCAACTTATATCTTCATCACCTCTACCCGTTTTTATCTTCCAAGCATCTTTTGCTTTAGATTGATTGGTTTTAAAAACACCTGAGTGTTTGGATGTTAAATTTAAAGCTCTTTTATTTAATTCGATTCCTTGTTGTCTTAATTTTAGTGCCGTATCTCTTACCCACAACGATGTTGAAAACGAAATTACCAAATCATCGTTGTAACCTACTTGAGCTTCAGCTCTACTACCATTCCATATAAAAACAAACAGTTCATCAATCAATCTTTTTGAACGAATGATTGGAACTCTTTCTCTCATATAAGTATCTAATTTTGAGATAACCAATGGTCGTGTTCTACTTGTCATTGAGAAACCAGGTACCATTTGTGATTTATCTTTTAAATCATATGCTTTTTGTAAATGAATATCTTCATCTACATATCCAAACTCTCTGTATGAATAGTATAAGTTTTTGTAATTTCTATCTATTGCTTCTTGAATTACGGCCCAACCAATATTAGCATTTTCAATCACTAACATTGCATCGTTCCATTCAGTTGCAACATTTACTAACATATTACCAAAATGTTTAGTTTCTATTTTACCTTTATACTCAGCAACCTGTTCTACATTTTCAACATCTATAACATGGAATGCTGAGTAATCCGCCCCATCACCTCTCGCAACATCGGCTACTACCACATAATTTTTTGTATAGTTTGGTTGTGACCAAATCCAATAGTTGTTATCAAATCCTCTTCGTTCAACAGGTTCTTGTACATGAGTATCTTCATACCATTGTAAAAGTTGTCCATCAACAACTGTGTAACCAGAACTGATAAAATCACAATCACATTCTTGTGCCGCCATCTTCTCACCCAATAGTTGAGTTTGTTCCGCTCTCCACTTATCATTTCGTTCAGGATGTACAGTCCAATGAAGTTTGATTGGATTCCAACCATCTTTCTGTTCACCTTTTTGCCATGTCTTATGAAAGAAGTTACCAACACCATTTGGAGTTGATAATACAATTGCTTTACCACCTGTTGATAATGTTGATTGAGCCGCAGCCCATATTTCATCAATCCCTTTAATGAACGCCGCCTCATCAATAATCAACATTGATAATGCTTCAGAACGTCCAGCATCACCACTTGCTGATGTTGCTTTGATTTGTGAACCATTTCGTAATCTTAATGATAATTTATTATCTTCTTCAGTATCACCTCTTAACCAACTCGGTAAACTCTCATGCATAAACCTAACTTTAGTAACTAAGTTTTTAGCAATTTCTTGTTTAGTTGCGATAACTAAGATATTCTTATCTTCGTAAAACAACATCATCCATAGAGCGTACCCTGCGGATAATGTTGATATACCTAATTGTCTTGATTTGAGGATTACATTGTAACGATGTTCATCGAACTCACCCATTACATCTTCTTGGAATGGATATAAGTCGAATAGGATTTTTCCTCGTTTGGGATGTTGAATATAACAATACTTTTTAAAGAAGTATACTGGGTCTTTAGCACACTTAACGTATTCTTCTTTTATAAGTTCTTTTATGTTTTTACTCATTTCTTTCCAAATTTAGGAAATTCTATTTTCCATAAAAATTGGGTAGAAATTACAGGTTGTAGTTGGTCATTAACTCCAATACCCAATCCAAATGCTTGTTTCTTTCGGTTTCTGTATAAAAGTGAACCACCAACATAATTAAATTGTTTGGTAGAACCATTCAACCCAACCCCCCAATATAATTCTCTTTGATTTATATATTTGGTTTGAGTTACAGTTGTGGTAGGTATGATAATATCTGATTTAATCTTTCTACTAAAAATACTATTTTTCCAAATGGTATCTGTTATGATTACTACACCTAATGAATCTAAATCAACTTCATCAATAAATACGTTTTTAGCGTAATAATCTTTTAGTACCTCTAAAGTATCGATAGGAGTGTTTACTAAAATAGAATCAATCTTTGTAACTATTTTTGTTTTCCACTTAGGAACGTAAATCTTTTTATCTACTGTTACCGTATCATATTTCGTTTCAGTTTTTGTTATAATAGTAGGTTCGGATGGAGTATCTTCAACCCCGCCACCACTACATTGTCTTAGAAAAATTATAATGATAATTAATACTAAGATTATTATATTCTTAATATTTCCGAAATATGTTTTCATAGGCCACCTTATTTCTTAGCGGCTGGTTTTCTCTTACGATTAGAAGGTTTTCTTCCTTTTCTGTTTCCACCTTTTACAGCTTCAACAACATCTTTAGATTGTTTTGCTAAGTTTTTACCAGCTTCTTTAACGTCTTTGAGTTCTTGTTTAACTCTTTTAACTCTACGCTTTACTTCAGCTTTAGCTTCTGCAACATCTTCTTTGATGTCATCAACTTTATCTTCTACTACATCAGGAATAAAATCTCCATCTGAATCTTTGATTTTGCCTTTGTACAATAAAAATAGATATGTGGCTACAATTCCACCAACAATACCTAAGATAACTAATAATGTATTCATAATATACCTTTTTAAATTAAACTAAATTTTACTTATAAACTATAAGTTAATAATAAATATGTAAATTATTTTAATAAAGTGAATTACCAAGTTCTACAAGCCCAATATCTTGCTTTGTGTTTAGGTCCTGGATTATCACAATTGTGTCTTGACCTGAATGCTTTTCTTCTAGCAGGGTCTGATTTTTTTATTCTCATTGTTTTTTCACCACCCTTACCTTTGTGGCCAAAGTTTACTTTTACTACATTACCTTTTGGGTTCTTAACATAAACTTTAAACTTTTTAACATCACCTTGCATAATCTTATTGAGTTCTACTTTTCTTCCTTGATATTCTGCTTCTGATATAGTTTTGTTCTCTTTAATAAATTCTACAAACTGTTTTGTATCATCATAGTTTTCAACAAAGTATTCGTTAACACCATGTTCTCTATCCCAAGCTTTACCGATAGTTTCTCTATACTTTTTATCTTTTTCAAAATCTTTGAAAGAATCACCATAGTGTTTTTTCATATGTGCAAAGAAAGCAGATATAAATCTATCTCTATTTTTATATTTTTTTGCCATCTTTCCGATTGTGAGTTCATTGATTACCGATTCACCGAGTTGCTTATGATATTTCTTATCTATATTTTTTTTGAGAGTTTTGTCATCTTTGAAATACGCAGTTATCAATCCTTTGAATCCTTTCTGTGGTGAAATATAAAATCCATTCTTTTTATATTCGGATTTTCCTTTTGAATCCTTTGGTTCTTCACCAACTATAAGTAAAAATGGTCTACCTTTATCATCTCTGATTGCATGAGATTTACCTTCGTTTACCGATTCCTTCATATATTTTTTCCAATCCGAAAATTCAGGAGCTTTATCAATAACTTTTACGTTTTTCATCAAACCTTTAGTTTGTTCACTACTTCTAGGATTAGCAATATCAGATGCGAATTTGTTTTTGATATCCACATAAAAGTGTCTACCAAAGTAATCTATAATGTAAGCACCTTTCTTACCTTTGAATGTACCATATTCATTATGTAGTAGTACGCCAGGAACTTCTAATCCAATTCCTGAATGTCCTGAGATGTATTTGATTGGGGTATCTTTGGTTAACTGATAATAGTTGTGTCCTCTGCGTGGTTCAACCATACCTTCACTTACTGATTCGTACATATCTTCGATAGTAGCTGCCATATCACCAATAGCCATAGATACATTTCCATCTCTATTGTAGAGATAGTATTTTACACCTTTTGGATTTTTTATATTTTTTAAGATGATTCTTTCTACTTGAGCTTTACCAACTTTAGTTTTTCCTTTAGATACTACAAACTCTTTTTCATTATCTTTTCTAATTGATGAACCATACTTAATTGTAATATTATCACCTTTTTTAAGTTTATTGTAAATTTTTAATTTTTTACCCTTATCCATAGCTTCAGTAAACAATGTTTCACCACTTTTTGATTCAACACTAATTTTTGCATTCGGATATTTCTTTTGTAGAATCATAAATATAGCTGGAACTAATTGTGGAGTTTTTACTAACTCTTGATAAATTACTTTACCTTTTTCAGAAACCACTATAGTTGCTGGATAGTTTCCTTTTTTAGCTGCTTTATGAATCTCACCTCTAGTAGCTTCATCGATTGCTTTTGGGTATGGAGTATTTTTTGCTAACTTTAAAAGAGCTTGTAAATCTGATGATTTGTTTCTATTGTATTTATCTGCGTTCTTTTTGTTTTTGAATATTGCTGATACTTTCTTTCCGTTATCATCAATCATAATGATAATACCTTTTTTACCAAAGTGTCTTTCATCAGTTACAGATAATGCTTCTTCAACTTTTTCACCTGCTTTCAATGGTGCTGCATCTTTGTACATACCATATAACCAATCC
>VTLG01005126.1_pt1 | contig 17572 bp, 32 predicted proteins | sample 4694571 | NCBI WGS metagenome assembly VTLG01 (sample SAMN12604809, study PRJNA352737) | marine metagenome | biome: ENVO:00000447; feature: ENVO:00000209|ENVO:00000569|ENVO:01000036; material: ENVO:00002151; isolation source: viral sequences binned using virsorter ... | reverse complement strand
GTCAAATTGCAGAAGAACGCTTTGGTAAAGATAAGGCTCAATATTTATTTGAGAATTATCAAGGATAATAAAAGGTAAAATATGGTTATTTGAATAAGGTTTAATTCCTAATTCAAGGGGGTTCAATTCCCCCTTTAACCTCTATAACAACAACAAAACAAGGAGATACAATGGAAAAAACCATAACTATATATAATGGAGGTGGTTATTTATATGATGATGGAGATGTTCCTAATTGTGAATATTGTGGAACAGGTGCAGAAGATTCTTCAATCTATGCTACTGCTCATAGTGGTATATTAATTTGTGATAAACAAAGCTGTATATCTGAATATGCTATGAATAATATTCTTTGTGATAGATTAGAAGAAGAAACAAAAACTATAAAAGTATGTGATAGATGTGAAGAAGAAGATGATTATTTTCATAAAAACACAGATGGAGAGGAATTTTGCGATTATTGTAAAACAGATGAAGATAAAATGGTATAAATAATTATCTTGTTATGTTGTGTAGGGGGGTGGATTATATCTGCCCCCTTTGTGTCCTTGTTTATAAAAATTTAATAAAAAAAAGAAGAAGGGAACAAAAATGAAACTATATCAAATGATAGACAGAATAGATGTCATAAAAGATAATATAGAACATTTAGATAGTTCAGTATGGGAAGGTGACGAAAATGGTGAATGTTTAGCAGATAATGAAGATTTTAAATCATTACTTAATTTCTTACAAATATTTGTTAATGCGTATAAATAAAGAGAGGAATAAAAAATGAAAAATAAAATATGTAAAGTAGCAACAATTCAAATTCAATTAGAATATGTTTTTGATAAAAATAAAACAGATGAAGAAATTAATAATATTATTGAGAATATTGAATTGCCTGAAGAATATAAAGAAGATAGCTATAAATTGATTAGTATAATAAATGATTAATTAATAATAAAGAAAGGAAATAATAATGAATAAACCAAATAATAAAAACAGAACTACAAAAGAAGAATGCTTAGAGGCAATAGAATATCTTTTTGTTGAAGGATTTATTGAAGAAATGACATCAGACAAAAAACATTATACAAAAATACTATTGAAAAAAGTAGCAAGTATATATAAACTTAATTTAATATGGGATTAAAAGAAAGGAAATAATAAAATGAAATATATAGTTTGGGTAGGTGGTACTATAATATATGAAGGTAATAAAAAATCGGCGGCAGAAAGAAGGGAAAAGAAGTTTTTAGATTGGGGATATGATGATGTTATAATTGAAAACATAGAAAGGAATAAAAAATGAAATATAAACTATGGTGTTGTCAAAGAGGTTGCTATTATTCAGAAGATTATATTTTTAGCAATTTAAAAAAAATAAAAGATGCTCTTATCGATTATCATAATAACGATTGTGATGAAAAATTATTAAAAAAGTGTAATCTATCTGAATTATTAGAAGTTTATGAATGGGAAGTGCATAATGCAAAAACAGAAGAATTTATATTTATAAAGTAATAAATAGATAAGTATAATTTAGTAGTTATTAATGATTAATTATAAAAGAAAGGAAATAATAAAATGAAATTACTTAATTACTTTACAGATGGTTATAATATGGAAAAGAAATATTCAACTGAACAATTAATAAAGTTTAGTGAAGATATTTATGATGAATGGGAAGAAAGTGGTAAAGTTAATTCTTTAACTGATGTAGTAGAAATTGAAAGAGAATTAGTTAAAAGAGAGTATAATATTAATGATTAATTATGTTATATATATCTTGCCTTTTGAGAGAGTGAGCGTAGTTCCCCTACCCCTACTATATTGTAGGTTAGGACTACGCTTTTTCTTGCCTTCCGAGCCGAGCAGTTGCGTATAAATACAAAGATTATTTTATATTTACGAGCAGTCTAATTTAGAGATAATCCTCTTGATTTTGGGCTTCCTGCTATATTCCTACCCATTTGCGACTATAAATCAAAACCCCTTTCAGTAATCGCTTATATATTATTTGCCCTGAAAGTATTAAACCAAACGACAAATAAGTACACAACAAAACGATTATAAATTAGGAATTATATTTTTAAAAACAAAATAAATTATATTATATTAACAAAAATGAAAATAAATATTAACAAATATGTTAATTATATTATAAATTAAATAAAACATAAAGGAGAAAAAATGAAACAAATAAAAGATGGCTATAATAATAAAATAAACATATATGAATATGATGATTATATTTCAATACCTATGCCTATATGTTACTATGATGTTGATGATGATAATGGTATTAGACATTATAATTTTGAAGAAATAGCTAACGAACTTGAAAATCGTATATGTGAAGTATTGAATCGTAAGGTATCAATAACTATAATAGAGGAGTAAAAATGAAAGAAGATTATTTAAATAACCCTAAATATAGGGAAATGCAGTTAATATTAGAGGAAGAAGAATTAAAAATAGATAGAATAAAGGAATCGGATTTGAAAATATATCTTAATAATGGAAAAGTATATTATGAGTTTGAAGGTGTTGAATTATTAAGAAAGAAATACGAAGAATTAAGGAAGAAATATAACACAAAGTGAAAAAAACCTTTGTATATTGTGAAAATGATTTTAAATTAGTGTTAAGAAATAAGGAGTATAAATGAATAATATAAGACAAATTGTGAAGGATAGAGGATACCAACTTGGCTACATAGCTAAAAGAATTGGTGTTCATAATTCACATTTATCTATGTGGATTTCAGAGGACAGGTATCCCTCACAGGATAAATTATTAAGATTGGCGAGATGTTTAAAAGTCTCAGTTAAAGATTTATATCCCAATGTTGTTCGTAGAACATATTGGAATATAAAAGGAAAGTAGAGGTATTAATTATGAAAGAACTTGATATAAATACAAATGATAGTAGTTTAGCTTTTTTATGGTACTTAGCTACTATAAAAAGATTTGATGCAGCTTCTATATTAAGAGTTATAGAAAAGCCACATCATAATAGTGAAATGTATAATCAATTTCTGAAAGAAAGGAAAAAAGAATGGGAAGAATAAAAAATCTCATACCTAAATGTGAGCATTTCTTAGACATAGATGATTGCCTTGATTGTCAGTATGCTCTAAGAACGGCTCACATTAAAGAAGAATATAGACCAAGTATTGAAACTTGGTATAATAGGAAAGGAAAAAAATAATGACAAAAGCTAAAGAGTTGAGTTATAAAGCAGTATGGGATACTTTGAGAAAGGTGGATTGCTCAAAGGTTACTACAACAAAAATGGGATTAGATTATATTGGGTGGGCTGATGCGTGGTCGCTGCTTATGGCTAATTTTCCACAAGCAACCTATGTATTTGATGAACCTACATTTTATGGAGAAGAAGGTAAAAGAACTTGTATGGTTACCTGCTCTGTATATATAGGGAATTTAGAAAGAAGTTGGAGTTTGCCTGTAATGACTGCATCAATGCCTATGAAATCAATAGTAGAACCATCATCACGAGATATATCAGATGCCCAAGCTCGTTGTTTTGTAAAAACAATTGGTATGTTTGGTTTAGGATTACACTTGTGGGAAAAGAGAAGTAATGAATCTAAAACTGATTTAGGTTCAGGAGAAATGCCGTTTTAACAAAAGGAGATACAATGTCAGATTACGAACAAAAAGACAATAGTGGGGCATTATTTAATAATGCAGAAAATAAAAAAACAGATAATCACCCTGATTATACAGGTAATGTTATGGTGAATGGTAAAAAAATGAGGATTGCATCTTGGATACGAGAATCTAAAGCAGGAAAGAAGTATATGAGCCTTAAATTTAGCGAATTTCAACCGAAAAATGATACAGGGCATACTTATACATCAACTGCAACAGATGATGCTAAAATACCATTTTAATGAAAGCTTTAATACAAGCGATAGATAACCTGTTTGACTTTGTTGAAAACATCTTGGATAATATATTTGGAACTTTGTTTAAGGATGAAGAATAGTGGGATTATTTCTTGAAATAAAGATTCGACAAGATGGTAAGGAAAAGTGGGTGGATGCAACCAAGTTTTTAAGCTATATGCTTAAAGAACACTTGGTGGAGGAATCTTCAAGGGGTGGGGTTATACCCTACCCTGATGAAGAAAACAAAGAAGAAGTATTTAATTTGTGGTGGAATTTGTATGATAAAAAAAGAAGTAAAAAGAAAACTATGAAATATTGGTTTAAAAATATAAAGTCAGAAATTATATCTGATATTATGAAACATACAAAGCTTTATGTGCAGGGAACAGAGAAAAAATATAGAAAAGACCCTCACTCTTACCTTTTGAACGAGTGTTGGGAAGATGAAATTATATTAGACCCTGAGGTTATAGAAGAAGAAAAATTAAAACAAATAGAACAAAAAAGAGATGAGCAATATAAAAGGCAGATTGAACATCAAAAAAAGATAGATGAAGATTCTGCTGATGATGATTGGAGAAAAGAGTTTTTAAGTAGTGTTAGTGATAGTATAAAAAATAAAGGGGCAGGGTAATGTCAATTATGGATAAAAAACTTAGTTTTGAAATTTATAAATTCTGCCCTTTTTTATTAATAAAAAGGAAAATAAAATGAATGATGATTTAATGAACATAAATCAGCAGCTTGGGTTTGAATTGCAATTAATATCTAAAAAATTAGATATTGCTATTGTGGGTTTGAAGGCTATAATTTCAGAAGGCTCTGATAATTTAAATATTGCAGATAAAACATTAAAAGAGTTAGAAAATTGTAATCCAAAACAAGAAATTTCTAATACAGAACAATAATTAGAGGGGAATATTACAAGGTCTTTTCCTTTCTAACCTTGTGAGGAGCAATATTTCCCTCTTAAATTTAAAATAACGAAGATAGGGGTATCTCAATGAAAGACGAAGCAGTATTAGACGCATATCGTATGCAGTTAAGGCATTATTTTGAAAAAGGTATAGGAAATCAATCAGACCTTTCTAAAAATACAACAATCACACCAAAATTAGTAACAAACACATTAAACAGATATTTAGAACTTGGAGGCAGCTTAGATTTTATATCAGAATATGATATGGATGAATATAATACCTTTTTAGATGAAGTAAAAGCCTGTTAAATGGATTACAATATAGCTAAACTTGTATCATATAGAGCAAGTTATACTTGTCAAATGTGTGGAAAACCTAAGTTTGATAAAATGTATGAATATCAGGATTATTCTTATGTACCAAGATATATACCACCTCATTTAACTAAAGTATGTGGAGATTGTATATATAAAGATATATATGGTAATAATTTATGGAAAAAGAAAAAGAAAGAAGGGGCATTAGATGAAATGTAATATTTGTGATTCTGATATAGAGCAAGATAATGGAGATATAGTAGGAAATTTTGGTATATCGCCTGTTGCATTTTGTGTTTGGTGTATGTCTTCAATGACAGATATGGTTATACAACTTAATGGTTTTAATGATATAGATTGCTTAAAAGAAAGGATTAAAGATTTAGAAGATGATTTGCGAAGTGTGTAGAAAAAACAATATTGACAGAATTATAGCAGAATCTAAAAAAGCTATGAAAAGATATACAGCGAAACTGAAAGAGGAGAAATATGGAAATAAAGATATTCAAACCAAAAGTTAAAGATATACCTTATGATTTAACAGGTATATTTAAAGATTTAAAACAAGTTGATATTATAGATAATTGTAAAAAATATTATGTTTATTTTTTATCTTGCAAAAATGGAGAGGTTTTATACGTAGGTAAAACAACTGATATTAGAGGTAGGCTTTTGCACCATAAAAAAACTAAGGATTTTGATAAAATATTTATAATAGAGTCTGATAAAGATTCTTACGAAGACCTTGAAAAAAAATGGCAAATAAAATTACTACCTAAGCTTTGTCAAGATGTATATCTTATAAAGCATAAAAGAAAAAAAGAAGAATATAATATAAATGCTTGGAATAATCTTGTAGATTCATTTGCTCTAAATTTTGTAACAGGCAAAAAATATAATGAAAAAATTAAAAAATATAAGGAGAAATATGAGTCATCCAAGCAAACAAAAAGGCAATAGATTTGAAAGAGAAATAGTTGATAAAGCTAAAGATATAGGATTGGATTCTAAAAGGGCTTGGGGTAGTAATGGTATGGCTCTTGGAGAACATCCTGAAGTTGATTGTCTTATAAATGGCTATAAAATTCAAGCAAAAGTTAGAAAAAAACTACCTAAATATTTAATTCCATCTAAAGAGGTAGATGCTGTTGTATTTAAGCAAGATAGAGGAGAAATATTGGTTTTAGTTAGATATGAAGATTGGCTGCAAGAAAGGAAAGCAGATGAGTAGAGAACAATTTTTAAAAGATTTAGAAATAGGGGAATATACTGAAAATAAAATAGTTGATTTTATTAAAACTAAATATCCTATGACATACAAACATGAAGGCGAATTTAAAGATTACGATATAAGAATACCTGAAAAGGATATAACAATAGAAGTCAAAACTGACATTGGTTCAGCAGAATCTTCTAATTATTTTATTGAGTTTTCATGTAATGGTATAAATTCAGGTATAAATTCCACAAAAGCTAATTATTGGATTATATGTGATGAAACTGACGTTATATGGATTAAAACATCTATGTTAAAATCTGTATGTGTTATTGAAGGAGTATATTGGAAGGGAAAACCAAAAGGTTGTAATTCTATAGTAGAATCATATTTAGTTGATAAACATATAATAAGAGAAAATGCAGAAAAAATAATAAGAAAGGAAAAATATGGGCTATAATCCAAAAAGTTATAAAAAATGTACATTTGTAAAACTTACTAAAGACCCACTAAAACCTCTCAAGAGACAAAATAAACTCCGATTTAGAGAAGATAAAAGTAATGTAATGGCTAAATGGAGAGATGGTTGGTTTAAAGGTAAGTACGAAAGACCTAACGATAAATTTTAATTAATATTGAGGTATACTTAGGTATAGCTTAATGTGTTTTCTGTCCAAAAAAGGCTATTTTTAGAGCTTGTTTTACCAAATTTCTACTATATTAAGCGATATATTGTATAATCCATTAGAAACTTGATTTACTACTAATTTATTTGCATCTAACTGACATATAGCAAATTGGTCAGGATTGTTATTAGTATTATCAGGTTGGAATATAAATCTTTGACCATTTCCAACTTTATTTAAAACTTGTGCGACAAAAGAATCATCATTATTAATATTAAAATAAAATTGTTCTTCTAAGTTGTCTAAATTTGTTCCTAAATCTGCACTATTGTATCCACTATTATTTTCTATATATTGATTAGACATATAATTAGATGATAATAAATCTTTTTCATCTAGGTAATTAAAATTTAAAGACCAAGACCTTCTGCCCATTCTTCTACCAACTGCTATTGGCTGCCCTATAGTCCAAGGTGGAACTTCGCTACCATCATTTCTTTTCCACATAGGAGCTCCATTATATACAACATCTTTTAAATAAGAGCCACCATTTGTTTGAATTGATTTAACCCCATCGTTAGTAATTTCCATGCTTATATTTAACTCAGAAGAATGAGGCATATCATAATAAGAACCAAAAGTAATTCCACCCATATACAGAGGTAAAAACTCTCCTGCTGTAGGATTAGCATAGTATATATCTGATATTTTAATTTCACTAAGTTCAATTTCAGATTCTTGAAAACTCCACATAGAAAAACCTTTATTTTCTATTTGTGGAGAGCTACTTGTATTTATATTAATTACATTACTAGAATTTAAAGATTGTTCTCCTAGATTCATTTGAAAATAATTATCACTTGATATTGTATGATTTAAAAATCCAACATATCCTTTATTTGTATTGAATAATTTACTTAAAGGCATAGGAGTGTTTATTCGTAAAGTAAAATTGTGTGTTAGGTTTTCAATTAAAGTTTGGTTATTTATGTTTAATCCAAATAAATCTTTATTTAACCCTTCTCCATATTCAACGCCCATAGAATTTAAATAAGATGGAGTGTCTATATAAAAGCGAGGAGTTCCAACATTTTGATAAGCCATTACCACACCTCCTTTATTCTCATATTTATATTGTATGTATTGGGGGCAACTCTTTGCATTGAAAATGAATCTTTATCAAGCACACATATTGCAAAGTCAGATGGATTATTTGCTGTATTGTCAGCTTGAAAAATAAACTTTTCCCCATTTGATATTTTATTTAAAACTTGAGATGAAAACGAATCATCATTATCTATATGTTTATCAAAGTTAATTGCATTTGTTCTAGTAATTTTAATAGAGTTAATAACTATACTAGCGTCTTCGAATGTTTGAGGAAGGGTAGCTAAAAGAGAAAGCTGATTAACAGATGGGTCATTTAAAGTAACATACGTTTTTAAAATTGAATTAGAATTAACAGCACGATTCTCAATTTTTATATCTGAACCCATTTTAAGTGAAAATAAAGCAGCACCTGTTATAGTTCCAAAATCAATAGTAATTAAATAAGATTTTCCAGCAGGAAAATCATCTGAGCTGTGAGCTCCACCTGAAAGACTAAACACATATTGTGCACTTCCTGACGTACCCATAGTTGCAGTTCCTGCAGAAGTATTTATATTTATTGAACCAATCCAACCTGTAGAAGAAGTAAAATCTAAATCTAAAACATCAGAACTATCAACAGCCCAATCGTACTCATAGCCATCAGGGCTTTCTAAATAATTACTAGGACTATAATTAGAAGAAAATAAATCTTTATCATTTATATATGAAAATTGAAGATTCCATATTCTTCTACCATTTCTTTTAAACATTCCTTCAGATTCACCTATAGCCCAAGGTTCAATTTTATTTCCATCTTTATCATACCACCAAGGAGAACCTTGATAATTAGATTGAGTTATAGTAGAACCATTTAATGTCTTTAAATTTTTAAAACCATCATATTCTATATCCATTGAAAGAGAAAGGTCAGGGCTAACAGGCATATCATAATAAGAGCCAAAAGTTAAATTTCCCATATATAAAGGTTTCGGATTGTCTAATTTATCCAAGTAAGTTATTTGCCTTATTCTAAAAGCATCAAGATTGTATAAGTTTATTTCACAAGTACATAAAGAAAAACCAAAGTCTATTGGAGTACTTGCCTCTGAATTAACAGATTCAAGATTAATTACACTTTCAACATTAGAGAAATCTCCACTTAAATTCATTAAAAAGTTGTCGTAATCAGGAAATTTTGGAGATATTGAATGGTTTAAAAACCCAAAATATGTTTTGTTTGTATCGAAAAGATTTTTAATCTTGGTGGGTAACTTTATATCAATTTCATATAATACAGGACTTTCTTCAATTAATATTTGATTCGTAGGATTTAAACCAAACAAACCTTTATTATAACCTTGCCCATATTCAATGCCAAGTGAGTTAAGGTAAGAAGGAGTATCTATATAAAATCTTGGAGTTTTTACTTTTTGATAAGGCATTATTCCTCTTTTCTGTAGTTGGTTCTTTTTATTTCTTGAAAATTAGCTGCATCAACGCTAGATTCAATAGATGTAATCGTGTCTTGAGTTTGGATTAAATCTGTAGAAGTAGTTTGTATATTAGGTTTTATATTTTGTAAATCTTCAATTTGCATAATTGGGGAATCTTGAGATTGTTGTAGTACAGGGTTGTATTCTGACTTTATTGTTGCAAATTGTTTTATTACCGATGAAATCTTATTAATGTCTTTTTTACCATATTTTTGAAACTTTCCATATATATCTGCTTTAGAAGCGTTAAAAGTAGGACTAATAAGTCCTATCCTTCCTATTCTTCTATCTATTGGTTTTGAATCTTCTATTAATCTTAAAGTATCATCTTCCATTTTTGTTTTTGATTGATTGAAAATACCTTCAATTTGATTATTTTTAATTTCTGCTCTTATTTTTGTACCATCAAAATTCATTATTTGACAATCATATATTTTTATATCTCCTAAATATCTAAATATTAATCTAGGCATTTCTTTTAAAAAAGTATTTGAAATAAGTATATTCCTTTTGCTGACTTTTGCTTTTATATCTATAGGAAGTTTTTTAATGAAATTTCCTGTTCCTGTAAAAGTTAATATAATGCTTGAAGGTATACCATTTATTTCTAATTCTATATTATTATCTGATAAATATAAAGTTGAATGAGTAGGAGTTTGAATGTTTTTGAATTTATTTTGTTTTATTTTTTTTAATTTCTCGTATAGCTTTACCATTAAAATTACTCACTTCCTTCTAATACTAGTTTTGTTATTTCAACAATATCTGCAATATTAACTAATCCATCTTGATTAATATCTGCAGCATATAATCCTAAAGAACCTTGAGAATAACTTCCATCATCAAGAATATAAGAAGCAATAGCAAGAATATCTGCGACATTAACAACTCCATCGTTATTTATATCTCCTAATGTCAATGAACTATCATTCATTAATGTTTGCAATATAGTTAGGTCGTATTGTGTTATAGCCCCTTCATTGCTAATATCTGCTGAAATTTTTTGACCTTTAGTTAAAAGTCCGTTTGTTCCTGATATAATATCTTCAATTAAATCTATATCTTCAAAAGTTATGTGTTCATTTGCATAAGTCATATTTTCGTCTAAATAAGCCGAAACTCCCAAAACACTTCTTCTTGTTATACTACCTTTTCCTGCATTAAAATCTCCTTTAAGTCCGTGTAGCTGCATACATTTAATTTTTATATTTTTAGAGCTTTTAATAGATTGGGTTATAATAAATTTAGTAAATATTTTTTGTGCATTTCTATAATAAAATTCCCCACTATTAATAGAATAATCTTCTCCAAAAGCTTTAGTATTGTTTATAATGTCTTCAAATTGCAAAACATCTCCAACTTCTAAGTGTAAATATTTCATAGACAATGTGCACTCTATAATTGTATGTTGATTACAATTTTGCAAATATAGAAAATTTCTTAATTCTGTCGCAGAATGAGAGTCTCTTATATAATCGCTTTTAAATTCAAGTATATTGTCTTCCCTTTTTATATTTAAATAACTATAATCATACCCTCTTTTTATCCATTGATTTTCTCCGTTTACATTTTTATAAACTTCCTTACCTTCTTCTCCATTGCCAAAAAAATCATATCCATCACAATAACCTGTTTCTTTTGTATATTTATTACTAGCATAATCTTTTTTATACTTTACATTTACCATTGTTTTAACATCTTCAATTTTAGTTCTATCTATTCTAAAATTAACAATATCTGAATTTGATATATTTATAGAAGCTGTTGGTTGTTCAGGAATAAAAGCATAACTAAAACGCCCTTGAGAATCAAATCTAGGATATAATTTAGTGCTTTTAGATATATCTGATAAAAGTGACTTGCCGTTAGTTTCATCTTGTATAGAAAATGCCAATCTAAACCCTGAAGTTTCTCCCATAGCTTCGTTTATTTTTTCTATATTAGAAGCTCCTTTTGCACCAAGTTCTTTATCAGCAAAATGAAACATTACAGAAGCAGGATTTTCAATAACAGAAGAATTATGATTAGAATAATAAGCACTATCATTGTCTCGTCTTCCTTTTACATCTGCATATAAATCGCTATTAAATACATTTTCATACACAGTATATTGCAATAAACCTATAGAATGTATGTTTGTTGAAAGTTGAACCATGCTACCTGATAATTGCTCTGTATTTCTTATTCTATATGCCAAAGATAAAGCTGTAAATGAATTAGGGTTTGCCCAATCTGAAATTTTATATTTATTTAGCTCATTAAATAAATTGCCATCATCATCTTCATCTAAAAAATCCCTTACACTCCAAGAAATTTCTCCACCATCTGTAAATATAGAATCATTCCCTTGTAGCTTTATTAAATTTGTTGCGTAAAGGTTAGAATCTCCTGTAAACTCTGCATTATAATCTATAGATTCATCTAATATTAAATTAGTTGCATAAGCTTGAAGCAAAATATCATCTTTGTCTGATGTATCATGTAAATTTTCATCATTATTAGGAATATTTAATTTCACATCTCCATACACAAAAGTATGTGTAGATTCTTCTGAAAAATCTCTAGTTTTTAAATTAGCCATTGGAAATAAAACAGAAAGTCTTTGCTCAGGAGTAGGACTACTATTATTATTTCCTGAGCTTATAAGAAATTTTTCAGTTGATATATTATAAACAAAATCGTAAGAAAAATTTGTTCCTGTTATATTGTAATCAAATCTACTATTGCATGGAATTAAAGTTCCTGCTCTTACCATTGTATTACATGATGGGTCATTATAATCTCCCTGACTTTCTATTCCTGCTGAACTTAAATTTTTAAATAATCTATCTCTTGGAATGTCTTCTTTAACTAACATCCACCAAGATTGACCACCTGTATTTCCTGCATTTTGAGATGAGCTATGGTTACATAAAGAGTTCATAGATATTCTGTGTCTTTGTACATCCATATTAAAAGTGCTCCATTCTTCAAGGAAGCCATATCCTCCTGCAAAATAATTGTCTTTAATTCTACTTGAACCTTCGTTGAAAGGAGTTCCATTTATTGTGCCTACAGGCACACCATTATATTTAGCTCCATATTGAGTTTTAAATGCAGAAACATTGCTATAGTCTGTATTTGTATAATCAATGGGAGTTTTTTGTTTCAACTGAAAAGGTTTAAATGTTGCAAGCTTTTCTTGTTTAAAAAGTGCTCTCCACCAACTATAAGGTTGATAGTAGTTAGCAGGCTGCCCTTCTCTTTCAACTAAATCAATAAAAATTTCATTATCATCTAAAGCTCCTGCCATTGTTGTTTCATCCCATTGACCTACATAAACATTTTTAATTCCTTTTAAATTATTGGAATGGTCTACCTTACATCTTATTTTAAAAATAGTTTGTGGATAAAATGGTTTTTTGTCAGGGTTGGCAAATATATAACTGTTATTTATAGGGCTTCCTTCAACATCAAAACCTTGTCCTTGCCTAAAAGGATTAAGAACAGGTGAAACATTAAAATATTCATGACCATTTGTATTTTCATATCCATCTATACCTTCACAAGCATTTATCCAAGCATTTTTAAACCCTTCACTTGCAGCGTATTGATGAAATATTTCTGCTTTTTTAGATTCATCACTACTTAATTTACATTCAAAGAAAAAACCTCCACCATCTGCTGCATAATCTCCTTGAAGCATCCTTTCCCAAGCTACCGTTATAATCATATTTCCTGATGGTATGTTTATAAATTCTATATTGCAATGATGTGCATTTAATTGCATCCAACTACACATACTCCACAAATAATTAGTTTTACTCATTAAATATTGTGCATGACGTTCATTAGGGTGATATATACCGTTAAATCCTGTGCTTTGATTTGAATTTACAAACAAACTAGCAACTAAATCTCCATCATCTATAAGGGCGTTTTGTTCTGTTATTTGATTATTAGGAATTTGAGCAAAAGTATCAAATTCTGTTGTATTGTCATAGTCAAGCATCATAGTAGGATTTTCTTCGCTATCTACGGCTGCTTCAGGTCTTAAAATGCCTGTTAATGGAGTTATGTTTATAACGCTACCAACATTACCTTCTTCTGCGACTCCATCTTCTGAAATTAAAAGTTCAGTTTGAGTTGGTCTTTGTATTTTAACTGTTTGAAATTGATTTATTGCAGGTGGATTATTAGGGAAAAGACCTGAGTAAGATTTTTCAATCGTTATAAATTGTTTAGAAGCATCAATAGAATATTGATTTGATAAGTTGTATCTTAAATTATCAGAACTTTCTTGACCAACAGATGAATTATATTCTTGTAAAACTCTAAAATAATCATCTTTATATATATGCAGATAACTTTGTTTGTTTATGCCTTGTTCAAAATTTAATTCAGGTATATTAGAATTATTTTCTATACCTTTTATAAAAATTCCTCTATCTGAGCCTGTAACATCTCCAATATCATCAGGTATAATTGACATATTAGTTCTTCCTGTGTCTGCAGTAGTATCTACCCAAGGAATTACAGGTGCTTTATCTACTATACCATAAGTAAAAGGTATCGGTCTATTTATGTAATCTTTATTGTATGTATTGCTGCTAAATCCTAAGTTAGCCACAGGTACTTCTTTGTCAAATTCTATATCTGAAGAATTTTCTAATGTTAAATCTACGGAATCAGAACTATGAGAAATTCTTTTTATATACCCTCTATAAACTGACATAGAGTCTTGTAATGTGTTTATTGATTGAGTTTTGTAATAAATAAGAACTTGTTTGTTTATTTTTTCACTTAAAATGTCGCTAATTCTAACACCATCTATACTATAATTATTAAAAGATAAATTAACATTAGAAATTCTAAAAGAATGAGTCTCAGTATCTATTGATTCAGTTATAGATGACACTTTTAAATTATAATCTTCAAAATATACAGCCTCTGAGGTTGGATAAGTTATAACTTCTTTAAATGTAGATATGTATAATGGAGAGCCTGAAGCATCTATTATAACAAAAGGGTATACTGTGTATGAACTCCCCTTTAAATCTGTTTTTATTTTTTCAGATAAATTAAGCATTATGTTCTAAGTCCTGCTATCCCAATATCTGCTCCCCTACGAACAGCTTCTTTTATTTGAGGGATAGCTTCTTCTTCTATAAATTCTTGAGATAAAACATTACCTTGAAATGTTACATTTACAGCACCTCCACCTCCACCTGAATTAATTCTATTTAAAGCTTCTAAACCTATTGCCTCAACGCCTCTCCTAGATATAACAAATTCACCTCTTTCTGCGTTTATCATAGTTCCACCTTGACTATGTAAATTCCCTCCTACGAGACCACCTTCAGCCATTACAGGAGGCTTTTCTGCTTTTATCTTTCCTATTTGAACTAAACCCAAGCCACCTGCTAGTATCATTCTAGCTGCGTTAGGGATAGCCTCTGAAACTGCTCTAGCCGTATTCATTACAACCTCAGAAATTCTAAAATTTTGTATTCTTTTAAATTGTTTTCTCATTTGAGCATTTGCAGCAGCTTCTTCGGCTTGTCTATCAGCAGCGTGTCTGTCTCTTATCTCTTGTTCTAATTTCTGTTTATTTTTATCTGTAGATTGTTGAAATCTCCAAGTATTTCTTAATGCTTCAAGCTCTATTTCTTCTTCTCTATTTATATTTTCAATTCTTTTACTTGACCTTTCTTGTTCTTTATCTAACAATTCAGTAAATCGGTCTATACCTGCTCCAATTAAAGCATTTCTAGTTTCTAAAATAGTTTGATATAATTTTTCATTTTTTTGGATTCTTTCTAGTGTTTCTAGTTGGTTTTCCATTTCCTGAGTTAAATCTCCATGAGTAATTATAAGTTTTTGTCTCATGCTGATTTCTTTTTTTCCTGCTAAAAGATTTTTTAAATGTGCATCTTCGCCTTTACTGTTTAAATATATCTCATGCTCTGCGAACTTTACTTTTGTTTTTAATAATTTTAAAGCCTTTTCTAGCTCTGCATCTTGAGCTTGCTGTGCTACTAATTGCTTGTTTAACAGAAAAGAATTTTGCAAAACTCTTTCTGAATATGTTTCCATTAAACCTTCTAATATGTTTAAATGCTTGTCATCAACTGCATCTTTTATAGCCTCTTGAAAATCTTTGAATTGTGCAGGAGTAGTAAAACCATCTGCTTCTTCTGCTAAAGATTTAAACTCTTGTCTTAATAGTGAAGTTTGGTTTCCTAATTTTTTTTCTGCTGTTTTTACTTGATTGAGAGCATCTTCAGAAGCTTTAGTCCAATCTGTATAGTCAATAGGGGTCATTAGGAATGAAACTGTCTTACCTATTCCTAATCCTATTATACCAAAAAGTGCAACAAGAGGTTGCAAGAATCTTCCTAAATCTTTACCTGCATCTCCAAGAGCATTCCATCCATCTGTTAAAATTGCACTACCGTAAGCAAGTTCTCTTGATGCTTCGGCAGCTCCACCCATTTCAAGTTTTAATTCGTCTAAAATTACTTTTTGAGCTTCTATTATTTTTCCTTGCTCTTGGAATGTTTTAATAGATTCAACTTGTTGAGCACTAAAAGAAACACCTATTCTTCTAAGGGCAGTGTATCCTTTAATTGGGTCATTTAAAGCTTTTCCTAGTTGAATTGTTGCTTGATTTAAATCTCCACCAAACATTACTGCTAAATCAGCAGCAGCGTGTTGAGCTTCAATAAAAGTACTTCCTACTATATTTGTAAAAGTTAAAAATCTAGCAGACATTTCTAAAACTGCAGTATTAGATATACCTTTTAAATCTTGAAACGCATTTGCTAAATCTTCTAAGCGTCTTCTTGTTACACCTGCGTTCATACCTGTAGATTTTAAAACAGCATCAATTTTTCCCTGTACTTTTGCTAATTCTTCATATTGTTTAGCCAATCCAAATATAGCTCTTGATACTGTACCAACAGCAAAAGCAACAATAAGCATTTGAGAACGCATTTGAGACATTCTTTTTCCAATTTTCCCAAATGCTCCCGTTAAACCTTCTACATTTCTACCATTTTTAGTTAATCTTTCATTGTAAGAATCTGTAGCCTTAGAAGCACCTTTAGTAGCTTTTGTTGTCTCAATTTGCCTTGCAGCAAGTCTATTCATTGCAGCAGATAAAGAGTTAAGCTGTCCTGTTAATTTGGAAGCCCCTTTACCTTCAAATTGTATGGTTAATTGTTCTACTGTTGCCATTATTTCTTCTCTTTCTTAGTCTTTTCTATTAAATTCTTTTCTTTTTTAGCTATTGCATTCTTAATTACAAATGCTTTTTGACTCCATAAAGATGGTTGTTCTCCATAACTACCTTTGTATGGAGGAATATTAAACTCAGAGCAATATATATATCTATTAATATCTTTTTGTATATCAATGTCAGATAAATGATTCCTGCAAGTAAAAAAAGGCAACTGAGCATTGATAGATTGTGATACATCAAACTCTTTGCCTTTTTTATTATTTTCATGCACTTCCTCAATTAATAAATCAATAACATTCCATACATCTTCTTTGCAGGTAAAAGTAATAAAATCTCTTTTACCATCTATTAATATAGGTGGTTGTGCTTTATAAGGGAACTGATGATATGGGCAGCCTCCACATACTTGCCCCAATATATTTAATTCTATTTGGAGGCTTTGCCTTCCCCCACGAAAAACATATTTTGCATAGCTGTAAATGCTTCTGTTCTTTCATCCAATGATAAACTTGAAAGAAACTTATCTGATACATCTCCATCTACGCAGGTTCTAATCCATTTAGTCATTGTTGAGTGCATCATCTTTACGCCCAATATTTTTCCATCTGAACTATAGTCATAAGAAACGCTGTCTAGCAACTCATCTCTTTCATCTATAGATATATCCCTAATTTTAAGTGTTTTACCACCTTTTAGTTTTATCTCCATAATCTCCTCGTATTTTACTTATTAATCACTTAAATCAATTTCTAATAAAGCATCAGTTCCATCATCAATAGCTTTA
>VTLG01008094.1_pt1 | contig 17575 bp, 25 predicted proteins | sample 4694571 | NCBI WGS metagenome assembly VTLG01 (sample SAMN12604809, study PRJNA352737) | marine metagenome | biome: ENVO:00000447; feature: ENVO:00000209|ENVO:00000569|ENVO:01000036; material: ENVO:00002151; isolation source: viral sequences binned using virsorter ... | reverse complement strand
TGCTTGGTATAACCTCTGGCACCTTGACGGTGTTCTTAGGTTTTTGAACCTTTTGACCAGGTGTAATAGACATTACATACTCTCGATATGCATCAGTGCCAATCTCAAAGACTTCTTTTATGTCTGTAATCCAACTGCGGAACTTTGTGTTCTCTGCTGTAAGACATAATACGTAGTTAGGACCTCTGCGGTGTATTTTACCAACCTGTCCTTGCTCAGTAAGAACCCACTCACCTTTTTTATAAACTTCGTTCTTATAGAACTTGTCTCTAGTGATGTTTGCTTCCGCTACTTTGGATTTCTTAGTGAAGTCTGAAAGACTTTTCATGAATATAGGTATACATATCAAATATATTTATACACTAAGGCATGTTTGCCTTTATTTCTTCCATTAGTTTCCGCGTATCTTTATCGTTGAGACCCTTTGGTATACCTTTTCTGAACTCTTCAAAGTTTTCAGCGACAGCTGCTCTCCGCATTTTTGTTCCAGATATTGCAAAGGTATCACCATCAGCATCACGATCTCCAGATGATATAACATCTAATTTTCTGAAGTAAAAATCCTTACCATTATACTTTTTTACCCACTGCATTGCTTGCACTCTATCAGAACCTACAACAAACATACAATCATCATATCCTTCTGATTGTAACTCTGATAATACAGCAACAGGATCTTTAGGACCTGATCTAAAATGCTTTGCATAACTAGGAAACATCTTCTTGGCATAGTATAGTTTCCTGTCAGGGTCTAATGGGTTAGATCCTTTACTATCTACAGATTGTGAGAGATATATGAACCAGTCACACCCTTTAGCAGTGTTTTTTACTGCTTTGAAGTTTTCCGCATGACCTGTAGTAGGAGGTTGGAACCTACCAAAGGTAAAATATACACATTTATAGTCTATTATTTCCATGACTTATCCAATGTGAAGTTGATGAATGCAAACTCTAAACGATTGACAAGTTTAATCATGTCACCGTCATGATGTAGAACATATCCCTCTGGAGTTGTTGTTCTATATCCATTAGGAGTTAGAGCATAGGTTTTAAATTGTTCTAGACTATCAAGAGCATCAATAACTATCTGTTTTGTGTCCTGTATTGTTCTATACAGGTTAAACATAGCAGTAAATTTATCAGAATTGTCCTCTAAGTATTGTATTCCGTCATACATTTGCTTTCTTCGTTCTGCTATCTTTGGTGCACTCTTCATCTTATCTACTTCCTTAGTCATTTTTGCATGATAGAATTCTCCTATGTTTTTTAGTGCTATTTTAGGATCTCCTATCTTACGTGACTCTCTTATCTCTGCGTTAAAGAACTGTTTTAGATATGATGCTACATGAAATTTTTTATCTCCTGTGGTTCCCATGTTATCTACCAAATGATCTAGAAAATCACCTGATTTTTTACACATAGATTCTATCTCTCGCACATTGTTAGTAAATGTTTGTAGATGCATCTTGTCCATAGCAACATCATTGATAGGTGTATCGTTTTTTATGACTGCAACGTCTGTTGTCTTACTAAACTGATCTACAGGTGCTCCTGCTGCAGCAGACATGGTATCTAATGACGTTCCATTATAATGTGTATGAAATACTACCCCTATTTTTGCTTGACTTACCTCTTTTCCTATAGGATGGTCTTTAGGTATGCCATATGTTATGGTATTTGCTTTGAATGTAATTAACTCTTGACCATCTATACTTTCTTGCTTCTTATCCTCTGATGTAAACATCAAATCTCCCTGTATTACACCCTTAATTCCTAGTTGTGGAAAGTATTTTAAGCATGCTGATAGTTTGTCTGCTAATCCTCTTTGTTCTGAGTAGTAAAATTCTATGTCATCCTGAGTAAAACATAGTTTTGCCTGTGTTTTATTGAAAACTGACTTGTTTCCTACAAAAAACATCTTGCTGCCAGGATCTATACCACATACAACTGATGGTGCACCATCCCATTTAGTCTGTAGGAAGGCACTACTGCTCTTTTTACCTAACATTTTGACTAACTCTTGCATAAAACGAACTGCTGCTTCACAACCATCTGTTCCATAGTTGAGCATCTCATCCTCTATGTGTTCAAGGTGCTTTAATTTAACAATATTAGCCATCTTGATCCTCTCCGTCTCCCCATGACCAATCTGCTTCGTCTTTAAATTTATATCCTGCTTGAAATTTATCAGGAAAACCACGTCCCTTACCACTTGTGTCCCTGACATTGAATTTTAACTCCATAGTTCCAGTATCAACAACCATATCTACACGTTGACCTTTACCTGTCTTACCACCATAGTATATGACAACAGAACTAACAACTGATGTTGCTCTATTGATGTCTTTGGTGACGTTAAACTCCTTAATTTTACCTCCATTTAAGTGACAATAGTGATACCCATGTCCTAAACAACCTTTTATCAAATCTGATAGTAACTGCCCATCATAAGAAGGATTGTTAACTACCTTTCCACTCTTTATTTCACCACCACACTCGTGCATCTCTCTTGCTTCCCTAAAAATTTTGACAAAATCATCCTCATCTATACCAAAAGTTTTTAAAAGTTTTTCTCCTGCTGTAGGAAATCTACTAGCACTATTTTGTGTGTCTTTTAGTATGTCAGCATCAGGAAAAACGTTAGTTTTTGTTCCAAGATTAGATAGTGCTACAGTTCCTGTAGTTTTTGCAGACAAGTAAACTTCTCTAGTTGACCCATCTATACAGTCTAGTGTAATAGTTACGTCAGATACCTTTTGTCCTATGTCATAATTGCCTTTTCCTGCATCACCTACAAACCAACCGTTGCTCCATGATAATGGTCTCTTAGTATCCTTTTCACCCACCATTTCTACACCAATTTGTTTGCAATCTTCTAGTCCATGTGCCTCTATTATGTTCTCAATCAAGTCGGCATACATTTTATTTTTAGGTAGTTCACTAGTCTCTACCCACTCATTGATATTTTTTGCTAATTCTCTCTCAAATGCAGCACCTTTGTTGAATGATCCACCACCACCTCTACTACCATTACCCCATGAGGTATGATCTAGTTTTAATCTATCTAACTTAGCACCATTTACCATATCATTGATGGTCATATACCCTTTCAACTCTCTCAATATCTTTAACTTAGATTTCTGTTTAGGATCCATAGCAATAGGATCTGTAACAGATGGAACCTGTTCTGTTAAGTATGAATATAGACGAATAACCTCATCAGCAGCAGTCATATGCCTTGACTGTGCTCTCATTTCTGGTTCTGTTTTAGGAATTACGTTATATGCCATGTCTATATTATAGCATATATTATTTAGAACTGCTGCCAGAATTGAGGTGATAGTAGACCACTTTCTGTATCGGTTCTATGCTTCAATGTTAGAATAATATCGCCCGCAAGACTAATTCGTCTATGTTTTCTAGGTTCAGCAGTAGTATAATGTTCAAGAGAACCAGGAAACATAACGAGATGCTCTGCTTTAGGATTGATAGCATACGCATCGGTGTTACAGTATCTGTTTTCTGTTGAAAATTTGAAGACATCGCCAAATATATCGTTAGGGTTTCTTTTATGAAAAACTATAGGGTCGCCAGGTGTTTGTATGTAGTAAACATATGATATATGTGCACAAGAATGGTAGTGCATGGGGAAAGTTTGGTTAGGATCACATATAGTAAACCAAGTTTTTGTAAAATTTATTTGAAAAGTTTTACTGTCTATCTTAAAGTGATCGAGATACTCTAACACAGACTTTTTTATCTCTCTAAAGAATGGTTTTAGTCTAGTGTCTTGATGTATCAAAACTTTTCCGTTCAATTCACCTGTTATTTTCCCAGTAGAATTATCAAACTTTCCATCCTCAAAACTATTGTAAAGTTGAGGTAGAAAACCTGATAATTTCCTCTCATATATGATAAGAGGGAATGCTTGATGATAATTAGAGGTCGTCTGCTGCACGGTTTTCAGAGTCATTGATATCAAAACTACCGCCAGGATATCTTTTCTCTAATTTTTTAATATTACGTTCAATTACTTCATCAAAACTGATGTCTAATGCCATACATGCTTGTGCTACATACCACATAACGTCACCCAACTCAACAATAAGATGTTCTCTATTGTCGCTAGTCCAAGGTTTACCTTGGAATACCATCTTTTTAATGATCTCCAAGAACTCTCCAGACTCAGCAGACATGCCAACAGCAGCAGTGGTAAGACGTTCAATATTGGCACCCTTTCTGTCAAGTTCAACCAGACGATCAGCAAGATAGACAAAATCTTTAGAACTATCGGATGTGACAGCATCGACAAACTTCTCGTATCGTTTAAAATCTACAGTCATTTTCACTCTCCAAGACGATGAATTACAGGTTTTTCGTGTAGTAGTATTTTATATAGCAAACTATTTTCTGCACAAGATACAGGTTTGAATTCCTCTGCTGCATTGAATCCATCATATCGTTTTGCTTGATTGATTACTATAGATCCCTCTTCTCCAGACACAGATCTGTGCCAAGTTTTTGCAGGAATTATAAGTGCACCACTGTGTACGTCTAACCTTACTATATGATATGGGTATTTCCATGTATTATTGACTAATTCAAAGGTTCTTTCACCTTGAACTACTCTGTTGTAATCATCTTGAAACTCATGTATATAAAATTGTTTTGCTCCTACTCCATCATCAGGTGGTGATATAGCAGCACCAGTATGCACCACTAAATCTGCTGCATTTGATTCATCAACTGATATATCATAGAAGATAACATCTTCTGTCTCACGAAACACTCTGTGTTTCTTAAAATGAATGTCACTCATACTTTTAATTGTGCAAATTTGTCAGTTAGACTCTCTGTTTTTGATGGTTTTATTATTTCTTGGACTTGATTAGCATCAACAATATCCTTTTGTGCTGATTGTTCTACATCATATAGTTTCATTTTAGCACGATCAATCCCTACAACGAACCTTTTGTTAACAGTAGGATCATTGTATCTATTCTTGAGTTGCTTGACCATTATTTGATTGATCTCTTCGAGCTCTTCAGTCGATATAAGAGCAAACATGAGATCAGCAGTAGCAGGAAGACCGAAGGATTCACTTGTATCAGTAAGATCGACATCACTACTACCATAGCCAGAACGAGTCGTCTGAGTAGCGGAGACGATAGGTACATTAGTCTCAACCGCAAGCCCACGGAGTTCTTCAGCAATCGCTTTAATATAGGAATACGAATTAACATTACCTAGTTTAGAGTATCGGGATGATGCACAAATATTTAGATAGTCTATGTATATTATATCAGGTCTGAATGATTTTTTCAATGCCAGATCATTTAGTAATGCTCTAAAATGACCTACGTGTGCTGATGCTGTAGGGTATTCTTTAATAACTAACTTACCTTGTGTCTTCTGAGCAATCCTTCTTACCTTGTTTTCAAACATCATCTTAGGTAACTCAGTGATGTTCTGTATATCACACTCCAATAAGTTAGAATCTATCCTTTCAGCGATCTTTTCCTCTGCCATTTCGAGGGTAATATATAAAACATTCTTACCTTGTAGCAAAACAGAAGAGGCAGAGTGACACATAAACAAAGACTTACCCACACCAGTGCCCGCAAGAGCAACATTGAGAGTCTTATTAGGAAGACCACCTTTCGTAATCTTGTTAAAGAACTCCAGATCGAAAGGAATTTTCTCTTCCTTCTGATGGTAGAAATTGTATCGCTCCTCGTAGTCTTCAAGGTAATCGTGACCTATATGATTGTCAAATGATACTGCTAATGCGTCTGACAATATAGTTGGTATAGCACCTGTTGCTCTCTGCTCGTCATTACCCTCAGCAATCTTGATTGATGACATCAATGCAAGGTATAATGCACGTTCTTTACACCATTTTTCAGTTGTATCTAATATCCATTCGTAGTCAGATCTTTCTTCATCAATATCAGCAATTCTTTTTATAATATCTTTATGTTGGTCATCAGAAATACCAGTTATTTGACCAACTTCTATCTGCAATGCTTCTTTCGTAGGAAGAGCATCGTATTCTGTAAAGTATTTATTGATAATAGTAAACAAATGCTTGCCACTAGACTCTGCAAAATACTCTGACTTAATAAAAGGTAGTGCCTTACGCACATATTCTTCATCAAGCATTAAATTTTTTATAACTAGACTTTCTACTTCGTTCATATCCTCTCCTGTAATTGAATTAACAACGTCAATGTCAATCTTTGCTTCTCAATATTGGGTGTTGCATACTCTAAGTAAGATGGATGCACAATGACATCACCTTCATTTACATAGAGACTAACAGCACTACCCCACTCATCTAAACTAGGATTAAATAATTGCAAAAGTGTTCTCGCAGGATGATAAAATACATCTGCGTCATTACCACTTATGTAGTGGGTTGCAGTATAATGACTTGGCAGTGTATTGCATCTGTCTATTGTATCACCTTTTTCTAATGCTGACAATATTATATCAGTTATTATTGCAACATGTGACTCACCTAGTCCTAAATCGTCCAGTAATTTTTCGGTGACATCAGTATACTCAGTTGACAAGTTCGCAGGAAAGTCAGTGATGTGTAATCTGAATGGTGCTGTTATATTAAATTTCTCTTCTTCGTATTGCTCAAAGATCCACTTCTTTATTAGAGGATCATTTATATTATACTTACGAACTGGACATGAAAATATTTCATCTATCATGAACCATACCTAAATTCTTGACCCGCTGCCCAGTCAAGTTTCTCCATTATTTCTCCTGTGAAGTATTTGTCAGGATCCTTGAGAATAGCAGAAGGATAGACGCTAGAATTGCCAACAACAATACGGTTCCCTTTACGTTCAAAAACTCCATATTTCTCACCCAGTTCCAGTAGTCCGTAATACTTGTCAAGTCCTCTTGCATCAAAATATAATCTTGTGTCAACACTTGAATTCTCCTTTGTTAGACGAGACTTTGCTGCCTTAGCTTTGATAATATTTCCGATGACATCTTTACCGTCTTTCTCTTTCTTCTTCGAGAGATAAATGATGGTACTAGCAGCATACTTAAGACCGCTACCGCCACCCATTTCTTTGGTTGGGACGTAAGCACCGACAACATCGTAGGTGTGATTTGTAACAAGTAGCGGGACATTTGCTTTACCTAGTTTTAGTGTAAGAATTCTGAAAATTGCTTTCACAACTTGTGCCCTAGTCATGTCACGAGTGTCTTTACCCTCTGCACTGTCTGCTAGTTCTTTAGATGTGGAAAGCATACCTAGAGAGTCTAACACAAACATCATTGGTTTGCGATCTTCTGTCTTCTGTTCAAGATATTTATCTAAAATTTGTATTGCTTGAGTTCTAAACTCTTGAACTGTAGTGACAGGAACAAGTATCATACGTTCTCCATCAATACCACGTTCATCAATCATCTCTTTTGTAACTGCTGCTTCACTCTCAAAGTAAACAACTCCTGCTTCTGGGTTGTCACGTAGATAACTTTGCACTACACCTAGACAAAAGAATGTTTTACCTGTGCCACTCTCTCCTGCTAGTGCAGTAATCTTATTACTAGGAACTCCTTTGTAGATAGATCCACTAACCAATGCGTTGAATATATACGATCCTGTATCAACGAAAGATTCAATGTCACCTACGCCACCTTCTGATAATAGTCCTGCGAATTCATTGTCAATCTCTTTAACAATGTTTTTCAAAAATGATGATGTCATGTAAATAAATGTTCAAGGGTTGGCACTCTTTCTGTATCCCAGTCTATCACATTAGCAATGATTTGTAAAGGGTCAAGAAAAGATTTTTTAAATTGAGTATCACGATCTATCTGTCCTGCAAGTTGCAATTCCTTTGGAAATGTATTGAGGAAAGATATAACGTTTTCAACTCCTATTTTGTTTGGTTTTCTAAGATGAATATATTTTATTTTTTCACCCTCGTTGACAAGTGGATACTTGTATTCGAGATTATTCTTTTTGATATGAAAATTATAAAGCAAAGTTCCACGAACATGTAAAGGGCATCCCTTTGAATACACGGTTGTCTTCGCTCTGTATTTGCGTAGTCCATTGACTGACCTCGGAAATGCGATATCTTCTGGTGGTAATGATTCAAATTTAGTTCTGAATCTATCTATGAAAGCAACTAGTTCATTTTCTGTGCCACTCATCATAATTTTAATAGCATCTTTAATTGCTTCTCTACATGGTGCAGGAGTTGATGACTTCACTGCTTCAATACCCATCATTTTTAGTTTGGGTTCTTTGTATCTAACACCCTCACTATCCCATACGTTGAGCATGTATCTTTTCTTTGCAGTCCAGATACCAGTAGAAGCGATATTCTCTCGCTTCATTATCATTTTCTGTTCGTATGCGTTTACATACTTGGCCAACGCTTCATAAGAACTCGAAATATACTTTTCAAATTCCACCTCACAGATCTTATTAAGGAACGACACAACGCTTTCATTAGTTTTCTCTCTCCCTTTGTATACAGCATCGACCAAAGGACCCAGATTGAGGTAGATACTATCAGTGTCACTAGCAATAACATAATCTTGTTTCTCCGTTTTTAGAATTTTGTTTAGATACTTGTTCATCTCATGTTCTATCCATCGGATAGACACCTGACCAGATAACGTAATCGCTTCAGCATTAATTAAATTATAGTATCTAAAGTATTGATTTCCAATTGCACCATAAGCACTGTTCAATTGAATCTTACGTGCCATTTGAATATTATTATACTTACTTATACTTTTTTCTAATTCCTTTGTGGGGGTTTTCTCATATTCCTGCTTGGCAAGGATCATTAACTTCTTAGATTCTACACGTTCATCGTATATTTTCTTCATCATCTCTGGTAAGAAACCATGAATATCCTTACGATACATTGCACCATTAGCACACAGTGCCATGTCTTTTGGAACATTCACTCTCTGTCCAAGAATCCCATTGACATTAGCATTTGGATCTTCACGTAACCATAGAGGATGTCTTTTATGATGAAGGGTTTCTGGAGAAATATTATATTGCATGATTAGATGTGGGTATAGACTATTCAAGTCAAATGAAACTACCCAATCATACTTGCCAGGTGTAGGTTCTTTTACATAAGCACCTTCATATTTGTCATCTTTATCTGATCGTTTGCCTGGTGGAACAACAATCTTCTTTTTCTTTAGAAAGTTGTAGATCAGTGTGTCCCACATTCTTACCTGATAGTATACATCTCGCATGTTAACCTTAGCGTCATATGCCAGAGCAATACCAAGTTCTAATAGTTTCATCTTGTCTTCCAAACGAGAGACAAGTTCCACGTCAACGATGTTATAGTCAAGAAACTTTTGCCAATCTTTTGTATAGAAATCTTTGAAGTTTTCAAACTCATCATGTTGAACTTTCTTTTGTCCTAGTTCTACATTTGCAATATGATCTAAACGATATGATTCCTGATTAGTATATGTAAATTTTTTGTATAGATCCATGTAATCCATTACATTAATCCCTTTCAGATCATATACTATGTTCTTTCTACCTTTGATCTCTATCTCATCACCATGCACCATACTCCATGGCGACATCAACTTCATCTGCTGCCCATTGAATACATTTTTAAGACGACCACAGATGTATGGGATGTCATAAAGTTCTACGTTCCAACCAGTAAGAATGTCAGGATAATTTTCTTGCCAGAATGCAAGAAAACTTTGGAGCATATGTTCTTCACCATCACAGTAACGGTAATCTACATCTTCTCTTGTATTATTATATGGTCTTGTTCCAAACAATGTTATCTTACGAGTATGATAATCTTGCATACAAATACTGAGCATCTTCTCAGCACACGCTTCAACATTAGGAAATCCATTCTCACACTCAACCTCGATGTCGAGTGACATTATCTTTAATTGGTTGATATCATAATCTACCTCATCAGGAAACGTATCAGATATAAACTGATACAAGAATCTATCATATCCATAAACAGATAGATTTTCTACTTCTTTATACTTGTCAATAAATGCTTTTGCATCAGATACACATCCCTGTTTGATTCCCTTTACAGATTCACCCTCAAGTGTTTTCCATTCACTATCATCTTGACTAGTAAGATAAAGGGTTGGAGAATAATCAAAACGTTCTTTGACACGTCTTCCATCTTCATAACCAATGTAGTATATCTTATCTTTAACCAGTTGAACGTTAGTATAGAAATTACTCATTTAGTAACCGTCTCGTATTTCTTTTTTAATTCTGCTGTTGGTGTGACTATTGTAGCAATAGTTTCAGAATAAAGCAATACGTCAGTGTCTGTTGTGTAACGTGGCCATGGTTCTAGTGTGCCATCTTCCTTAATTAAATAAGGATCTTGCATATGACAACTAGGTTCTTCTTCTAGTTGTTCTGCCATGGTAATTAATTCAATACCACTCTTTAAAATTATCAAAGCGATTTGCATAATGTTTCTAATTTTTGTAGGTCTGTTCCATTCCAAATATTATTATCTTGTTTCTTGTAATTATATACAGGAGAAATAGATTTCAATTCTGGAATAAATTTTTTAGTAATTAGATTACCAATATACATCCAAGGTTTATATTCGTCAACCCTTATGTTAAAGTAAGTAGGACCGTTGAACATAAGATGCTCAAATTGTTGTGTGCCACCTACAAATAGTGGGAAGGGTTGTGGGACAAAATCTAATGTGTATAAGGGTGTCTCTATTGGTTGGTCAAAAGTTACAATACCAAACTCACCATTAATTTTTGCAAGATAATCAACTAGACATTTGCCTATAAGGACAGGACCTTTAATCTCTATAAGTTGACTACCATGAAATTCATGGTCTGTTGTGTATGATAGAATTAAATTATCATCTGTATCATATAACTTAAGTTTCCTCATCTTCTAGTGCTGCTTCGGCATCTTTGAATATCTGTTCCATATCTAGATCGTCACCCTCTACACCCGCAATAAGATCTTCATGTTTCTTGAAATTCTCATCGTAGTTCTCTTCTTTAATTGCCTGTATGTATTGATCTCTAATACTATCTAAAGGATCGTATGCAGTGATGACATGTCCTGCAGGAAGAAAGAAGTCTTTATCCTTACTCAAAGGTGCCCAAGGAAACCATGATAATGAATATCCTTTTTCACGATTAAAAATAAGTTCCCCTTCGTCAGAGACAATCTCTAAACGAAAGGGTTTATGTAAATGAAATCCTACTGGTTCTTTAGTCTCAGGATCATCTATCTCTTGTGCTTCAGTAATTATCTCTTCATTAGATCTCAATAATAAAATCTTTATGCTCATTCTACGCTACCACCCATCTTCTGCACATTACTGATGTATGTATCTCTAAGACTTGGCACTGGTTCTAATACAGTCACGACCATATTATGATTCAATGGAATTCTTACTTCTGGAGATAGTGGACACCATGGTGAGTAATGAACTTTAACTTCTGGGTCTGTTACTATTCCTGCCTTATCTAACTTAGGTTGATCGTATTCAACTTTGTATGGGTAGTTTGCGATGTATGCTTGTCTTGCACCAGTTTCTTTATCAATTGCTTCTTGTAAGTCGCAGATGATACTCTCTCCACTAAACATTACAACAACCTTTACTCTCTCAGATTTTACTAAGACTTGAGGAGGAGCAGGAGGAGTGATATTGATAGGTTCTTTCTTACCTTTTGCCATGTCAAAAATGCTTTTACTTATATTATAAAAGAGGGATCAACATTTGTCAATCCCCCTATGTATGTTAGATGTAATCTACTCTTTTGTGATGCTCAGGAACTACTTTTCCTAATACGATACTGAGGAGTCCATCATTAAACTCGACGGATCTAACCTCCGTATCATCGGAGAGCGTCCATGCTCGTTGGAAGGCACGTTGTGCCAATCCTTGATGGACATACGTTCCATCTTCTTCTGATTTTTCTTTGCTTGCTTCGACATATATCTTTCCATACTCCGTATAGACTTTGACGTCATCTTGCTTGAAGCCAGCGAGTGCAATTTCAAGTCGTGATTCTTCATTACTTAGTTGGATTAGGTTGTAAGGTGGGTAGTTAGTCTGGGATGCGTTCCAGAATGAATCGAAATAACTATCCATTCCTATGCTGTTCTTTGTGATCTTATCAAACAGTGTTGGTAAGTCTGCAGCAGTATACCTTTGAATTTCCATAGTGGTTCTCCTATTATAGCGAGTGTTAATTTTGTCCCCGAAGGCGACACTACTAATTATAACACCACACTACCCAATGAAGGATAGGGTTTTCCGCATATAGTTACGGTATCCACCCTTTTTATAGTATACACTATGGAATAGATTACCCTCATATATGTAAAGACGATTAAATTTTGCTTCAGCAAAATGGTATCTGTAATACTTATCATCATCTATCCATATAGGATTGTATTCCTTTAAGGACAGGTCTGGACGATTGAACCCATAACGTTCTTTCCTGTAACTACATGAGTTTGGGAATAGACATTCTTCACCAGTCTCTTTGAGTCTATAGAATGTAGTTCCTGTGTTTGGGTTCTCCTCTAGTTCTTTGTTACTGTTGAGAAATATGTTCCCTGCTATACTTCTGTCGTCACAATGTGGATGTGATGACTGACCATATACTTTTTTGTTACCATCTACACATTGATAAGAGATGTTAAAGTATGGTGCTGAGTATCCAAAATTCTGCTGCACAAGGTAGTTTGCACATGATTGTATATGCCTAAAGTCATATGTCATATACGCTTGATAGCCAGGATAAAATCCTTTGGGACGTTGGGACTCATGAATTGTCTCTTGAAGAGGTATAGTTTCTAGAAACTCTAGCAACCTCTCTGGGTTCGCTAAAAAGTTATCGACCCTTACGATCTTACTTTTTAGTTTACCGATGAATTCTATTGATAGTTCATAATGTGGATTGATGTCAAAGATACTATCGTCTATCATTCTTCCTTTTTCTTACCAATATTATATTTACTTTCTAGAGTCCAGTCTCCCTTTTCCCTGTAAGCAAGAACTTTGATCTGACTTAGTGGTGCTACGTCAGCAATACTTTCTTTGCTATTGATTGATACCAAACCCCAGTCACCTAGTAACTGCACTATACGATTCCTACGTTGCACATCATTGATACTTAGGTTTGCTTTCTTTCCGTCCAAAGCAAACAACTCTTTGAAGTGTACGATATAGTACTTACCCTGCTTATGCAGTATATGACACGATTGATATAATTTCTTTTCCTTTCTGGATGCTACTCCAATTCTCGTCAGTGTTTCGCGAACTTTTAGAAAATCATCTGGTTCTCTAAGAGAAACCTCTACCATACTTTCAGTAGTCCACTGAACTTCGTCAGTGATCGCAGTCATTACATTCCTCCCTGTTCATGTTTGTTACGAATATATTCAAGTTGGGTGTTGGTTAGAAGACTTACTGCGATCCTCGCTTTCTCATCGCTATATCCATAGTGCTTTTTAACTAGATCCAAGTCATCGACTTGTTCCTTCTTCAACCAAGGGGAAAACCTTTTCTTTTTCCTCAAAGTATATAGGTAGAAGTGATACTGCATGTCTTTATCTAACAAAGGAAACTTATTCATCTCATTAGAAAACAATACTGAGTCACGATGAGCAGACATACATCTATTCATAATGTATGGAAGATACTTACTGATCCTATCTGGATCATCTTCTAGCAAATTATTTTTCTTGTGGTTAACAGAATCTAACCATTGACCAAGTTCGTTTTTAGTTCTTTTCCCCATTAGAATGTTCTGATAGGACCTACGACACCTGTTCTACCGTTGTTGACACGATAGATTTGTGTTCTACCATCTTTAGTTTGCACATGGACTTCTTCACCCATGATGATTGCTGATTGTGAGTTGGGAGCAAATGTAGATAGTCCTCCTCTACGTGTATTGTAGAGTTGACAGTATCCACTAGGCAACACTCTGACTCCGATACTTTCCATAATTAAGACAAATTAGTTCACGACGTTTTGTTTGGTCTGACATGTATGTTCCTGTAGACCTCATTGTATAAGTATGAGCAAAGTCATACTGATGCCACTCTAGAAATCTTTGAACGATATCTGGGTGGTTATTATATGATACCATGACATTACCCATTGTGTCATCCATAATGTCAGCGAATCTTGCATGATCAAAACCACTGTGCATCTTACCCTTATTACCATATAGGTTGTCTTTGATATTGTATGGTGGATCAACATAGATGAATGTGTTGTCATCACATTCTATTTCACCATGACCTAGACAATCATCTACCAGAACAGCATAGTCCTCATTGGTAATCTTCCAGTTCTTTATCAACTTAGAATATTCTTTAAGATTGTTGATACCTTTGATGGAGAAGTTGGAATCACTTGCTTGTGGAGAGAAGGACGAACTCTCAGTGAGACCAGAGAAACTACACTTATTAATAATATAAAAAGCAACTGCTCTGTCCTTATACGAAAGATCCTCTTGATTAACTTTCTCCTTTGCATCTAAAAATAATTGTCTAGCAGAACCTTGATCTGGATGTCTCTGTTTTAATTGTATAAGTTGATCGTAAAGATAGTCACCATCGTCTCTTAATGCTAACCAAAAAAGATATAATGGTTTGTATAGATCATTGACCCAGATAGGTATATCAGGATAACGTTTTGTCATCTCGATTGCCATACTACCACCACCTAAGAATGGTTCACGATACTCTGTGATATTCACAGGCAACCATTGACATAACTTAGGAACTGCTCTTGACTTACCGCCAGGATATCGTAGTGGTGTTTTCATTCTTCTACTGACTCTAGTTCTTCTATTGAATCTACTGGCACTTCATTGCCATCTATACTATACCAATGTTGTGGTATACCTACACTGTCTTTTCTTATACCTAGGTATTTTAGAGTATCACCATTAAAGGTATGCTCACGTAACATTGCCTGTAAACGATAATGTATTAATTCAGATTTTTTCATTGCACTATTGTCATCCCATAATCTTCTGGAGATGGGACAGGAAGATACCAACCATCTGCAGGAGAAGGTCCTGATCTTCTTTTATGTGGCATTTGTATAAGATCAATAGTTTCTTCAAACCACCTGTTCATAGATCTTGCCATAGCACGATAAGAGGTTCCAACATAAAGTTGTCCACTTACAACAGCAACGGTTGCTGCACCCCAGAACATATAATAAAATCTAGATTTCATTTGTGCTCTAATTTTTTCACGTTTGTTAGTCATTTGAATTTACACTCCACCATGAGTTCGGTTAATGCTGCCAAGAGATTTATTTCCTGATCAGCAACAAACGCTGATTGATATTGATACTTGGCAATAATCAATACCGCTTGAGGTATGCTTGCAGAAGCAAGTGAACCATACAAACTATCATAAACAGTTCTTAAGATAGTATTAGGATCGTTATCTAGATTAGCAACAATCCATTTGCGTGTCGCACCAAAGTCTTTATTCTTCAATGCACCTACAAGTTTACCAATTCTGACTTCACTTATCTGTGCAAGAATACCAGTGTCAATAACTCCTGATGCTGCATATCTTTGCAGTTCGTTTAGAGTTCTTCTAAAGTCTGGAAAGAATTGATGAACAACTTGTGCAATAACAGGATTAGTAAACTCAATCTTTTCCTTAGTAAGAATGTCACGACATCTTTCAAAAAACATTGCTGCAATTTTATCTTTGTGCTGTCTAGGATTACAATCAATAACTGTTGTCCTAGAGTGCAACGGTTGTATAATTTTGTTCTTGAAGTTACATGTAAATACAAATCTACAATGATTCTGGAACTCTTCTATACATGCACGAAGTAACAACTGCACATCATGTGTGGTGTTGTCTGCTTCATCAATAATAATGACTTTGTGCTTTGCAGTTTTTGTAAGAGAAACAGTAGATGCAAATTGTTTTGCTTGGTTTCTTATTGAGTCTAAGAATCTACCTTCATCAGATCCATTGATCACAAGATAGTCTGTATCCATCTCTTCACATAATGCTTTTGCAACTGTGGTCTTACCAACTCCTGCAGTTCCACACAATAGAAGATTAGGAATCTCTTCTTGATCAACAAAGGATTGAAATGTTTCTTTTAATTCATCTGGTAAAATACATTCACTAATTGTCTTAGGGCGATACTTTTCTACCCAAAGAAATTCATTCATAATTTAAGATAACCAATGTGGTTTGCGTGATGGGTCGCGTAGATAATTATCTGCTGCCCATGGTTTACTAGCAATATAATACTTGTATGCAGTAAAAATGTCAATAGTTGTATCGTATTTGAACTGGTCAGGACCTGCAAATACAAAAGGTGTATGCTTGGTATAGTCTGCTGATGGCAATAGATGTGTTGCTTCTAGTAATGGTCGATGACAAGAATGTGTTTTGCCATAGCGATGTGTATATTCTAGAGACAATGCAATACCATGAGTGAGTAACCACCATGCATTTTCTAGAGTATCATTTGCCCATATGGTGCAGGGATGATTGCGAAATGCACCTTTAGATGTTTTGTATGGTTGACCGTCATTGCGATGTATGTGACCATAACTATGACCCCACTCGTCAGAGCAAACAATAGAAAGCATTTGACATGTTTCTAGTGGCATCTTGACAATGTGTTTGTCAGGAAGCACTCTTGCTGAGACGGTGGGGTCAGGGTCGGTAACAAATATATTCATAGCATAAAGGGTGTCTTACCCATTATACACAGAATCTGGTTCAAGTGCAATAAGGTATTCTAGATCTTTGCTAGTTGACTTGAACAATGCTGCATTTGATTTACTCATGGTAACTTCGTAGTCAGCAGGAAGCAACTTAAGATGTTCTATCTTAAAATTAAAAGTAAATGTATTAGAGGATTGACCTACCTTTACTGAGTAAGTGTTTGATGTATCATTCTTTTTATCACGAACTACAAGTTTGATATCAGAACCATCACCTATAACTGCTAGGTCTTCAACACCATAGATTGCTGCTGCCTTCATAAGGTTGTTTAATTCTGCCCATGCAACAACAAAAGTAACTTCTCTACTACTGATCTCTACTTTGTTTTCTGGTGGTTTAACAATAGTAGATGGATCAGCAAAGAAATATCTTGCTGAATGATTTCTATCTTTGATAACAACATAACTATCATTATCAAAACTTAACTCAGGATTCTCAAATAAAGATACTCCTGATAAAAATTGTTGCAAGTCATAGATTGCAAAGTCTTTTGGAAAACTCTCCTCAACTACAGCACGAGACAATATGTTCTTCTGTATTGATAGTGTGGATAATTCCTGTCCTTCCTTAAAGGTTATTGACGGATTAATATTGGAAAAGTTCTTCAGTATGTCAAGTGTCCCTTTAGACAGTTTCATTTACTTGCTTCCTCCATAGTGTAGAAGTAATATAATAATACACAATAGTGCATTGCTTTCTTTATGTCAAGTGTAGGTGTTCCCTTCTTGTCATAACGACTTAAGTATTTCATAGCATTACCTCGGCAGAACCCTTTGGCATCACCGA
>VTLG01006306.1_pt1 | contig 17575 bp, 15 predicted proteins | sample 4694571 | NCBI WGS metagenome assembly VTLG01 (sample SAMN12604809, study PRJNA352737) | marine metagenome | biome: ENVO:00000447; feature: ENVO:00000209|ENVO:00000569|ENVO:01000036; material: ENVO:00002151; isolation source: viral sequences binned using virsorter ... | reverse complement strand
ACCACTTCTTATCTTTTCCTATGAATTTACAGGACTGACCGTCCAAGACATCAAAAGAAGTAACGCTAGGATAGTAACTAAAGCAATTCCAAAGCTCCAGCTCGTCAAGTCGCATCCTAGGAACTTCTTTGACATCAAATCCTTTTTGTATGAATGCAGAGATTGGCAAACGGTAGAATATAGCTCCGTTTTCCATAATTGCATGAAAGAGTATAGGACGCCCTGTAATCGATGCAAACCCAAAAAGTAAGCAGTCTTCCACTTCTCCATGGTGTTCCTTAAGATCATAGAGATATTCTCTCCTCACCTGCGCATACGTGGCAGGTATGTTTGCATTCAAGTAAGCCATCTAGCATAAATTCCTATAATGCTGCGATTATTAAAATAACAAGTACCACTCCAGCTCCGATACACACTTTTCTGTGATCTTTCCAGATTTGTTTAACTGTTTCCATAGTTCCTCCTAATTTATATTACCCCAGTTTTCGCCTGATTCATAGTCTACCTTATTAGGTACTTCCAGCTCAACTGAAGATTCCATTATTTGTACTATTTGTTTAGCTTCTTTATCATCTTTTACTGAAATATCCAACTCATCATGTACCTGTACGTGAGGAATAATACCCTCTTTATGTAGCTCAATCATGGCTTTTTTAGTCATATCTGCTGCTGATCCTTGTATTAATCTATTTAATGCTTTGTAAGTGTATGCTCTTCTGATCCCTGGTCCGTGTTCCAAGAGCGCTTGATCATGAGGTAATGCTTTATGAATCCCGAACTGATTGGGTTCCCATAAAGGAAAACGACACAGTCTTCCCAGTAAGGTTCTAATCTTTCCTGAGTCTTGAGCTCGCTTCATCACTGCATCCATTAACATTTTAACAAAGGGAACTTTAGCATGATAGGTTCTAAATAAATCTTCAGCCTGAAGTTTACTGACTCCAAGTTCTGCTTGTAATTTATTTTTACCCATTCCATAAAATAATCCTAAGTTAATTGTCTTGGCTTGAGTTCTTGGGATATCGGCCATGTCAGCTACAATCTTATGAAAGTCTGCGTCTTCATTTTTATAAGCTTCAACCACTTCATCTACCCCATATAAATTTTGTAATGATGCATAGTGTACAACGAGTCTAGGCTCTTGTTGATTATAATCAAAACAACCCCAGCTACATTTTTCTTCAGGAATAAATAATGATCTGATCCGTGGGCCAAGTTCCTTGTTGCGTGCAGGAATTTGCTGGAGGTTTGGATTATTCATACTGAATCTTCCCGTCACAGTTCCTCCACCTTCAGATCGAAGTTGATTAATTTCCGCATGGATTCTACCTTTTTGACTATGTTTCAGGATGGTATCAATAAAAGTTGTGTGAGCTTTATTAATTTCTCTAGCCTTAGCAATACACTTCACCACATTGTGTGGGTGATTCGCTAAAAAATTTTTAGTAAATGATGGAGCTTCAGTCTTAACCGTTCGATCATAAGGTAGTCCAAGCTTATCAAATACTTTAGCAATGGATCTTGCAGCCCAGATCTGAACTTCTATCTTCGTACTTGTCCACACCTCACCCAACATTTTTTTCTCTTGTTCGACTAATGTTTTCTTTTCGATCGCGGCTTGTTCTTGATTTACACGCACTCCGAGAAATCTCATATCAACTAGACAAGGAAATAATTCCATTTCCATTTTGAATACGGCTCCAATATCTTGAATTAAAATTTCGTTCTTAAGTATTTGCCACAACTCCAGTGTGAGTTGGGCGTCACGCTCTGCGTAAGATCCAACGTACATTGCTGGAAGTTTATACATTTCAGCTTTAGGGTCTACTCCCCACGATTTAGCAGCTTCATATAAAGCGGCTTCATCTTTTCCTTTTTTAATATAATCTCGACAGACTCCATTTAAATCATAACGTAATCGATTCTCATCGACTAATCCTGCGGCAATCATTGTGTCTATGATTCTTCCATTAATTTTTAATCCTAATGATCTTAACCAACAGACATCGTACATGGCATTATGAAAAATTTTATCAGAAGGAGTTAATAAAAGATCTTTTAGCCATTTTAAAACCATCTTACGATCCATATTTCCACCACCTTCATGAGCAATAGGATAATACGCACAGAAATCTTCTGTGGCTACGGATACACCTACGACTTCACCCACTCCAACAACAGATCCTGATCCCATTCTTATATTTAAATTTGGATCTTTAGTTTCTAAGTCAATTGCTATTTCGCAAGCTTGTGTTAAATCTGGAAACTCCTCTGGCGGGAGCCACTCTGTCTGTGGCTTGAATAGAGGAATTTGCATTAGGAATAATCCCTCTCAATAATCATATCAATGTAATGTTTTGCTTTTTCCAAATCTTGTACCTCTCCTTTATGTGCGTGTCGGCAGATATATTTTATAGCATTTCCTTCTGCAAAAAGCAATTTATTATCATTAATAAATTTACTGGGCTGAATTTTCATGGTCTTGTAGTGGGATCCACCGATTTGTTTTTTATATACACTCATATTCTAAATGATTTATAAATATCTTTTGGCCTGATAATATGAAGATGATCCTTGGTTCTTGTCGCACCCACATAGAATAATCTATTCTCGTCATCAGGATAACGATCCATACTTTTTTGTGTGTTATTACTTAAATCTGTAAGAAGAACTACATTTTCTGCTTCACCACCCTTGACACCATGAATCGTTGATAATAAAATACGCGGCGGTTTATTTAACTGTTCTCCATTCGCTCTCATCTTTCTAATATATTTAATCTGTTTTAATGGCGCTGCATCAAAGGCTGCATACCAAACTATTTTAGTTTTTAATCCATGTCGCTGATAGCATTCTTCCATACTATAAAATTTTTCTTTATTTAAATATTGTAATTCTTCTTTTGAATAATGATCTGGTGTCATATAAGAAGCTATTCGTTTTATCTTTTCATGATCTAAGTGCTTGTTTTTCCTCCATTCTTCCCAGTCTATCACAGCTTCGTATAGATCTTTTTCGTAACCTTTTTTAAATTTATTTTTGTAATATAATCCTTGAGAGTAAAGTACATTTTCTAAATCATTTAACATGTGACGAGTTCTTGCTAGCACAAACCAATCTCCTTTTCGCATATCTACATCTTGAAAATCATGATAAAAAGAAAGTTGTCCACTCTTACTTTTAGGCGCCCATTCTTTATGAAGTCTATTAGAAATTCTTTTAACAATTCCCATAGCCATATCATGCACGACTTTGGGTACTCTATATGATTGGGTAAGATTTAATATTTTTCCTGTTTGAGTTATAAAACTATCTACATCTGCTCCAGCCCATCTAAATATTGCCTGGTCATCATCACCAGCAATAAAAGAATCTTGAGCATTAAACATTAAAGCTGTTGCCATGTCCCATTGCATTCGTGAAAGATCCTGGGCTTCATCAATAAAGACTGTGTCAAATTTAGGACAGACATCTGATTTAATAAACTGAGTAATCATGTCATTAAAGTCTATGAGTCCATATTGTTTTTTATATTCTTTTAATTCGTTATCTAAAATTTTTAAATCTCGCACAGATAAATCCTGACTATGCTCTCTTAAATTATATTGTTGTTCAGGAGTAATCCCTCTTAATTTAGCCAGTTGAATGATTCTTAAGTAATCACTATGCGTTGTAAAAATTCCAGTTTGCTCCTCATCATATTCATTATAATCAATCCGCATATTGATTTTGTTACCCAGATCCGCATAATGTTTCCGTTGCATAACATTTTCTTTTTTAATTCCTAATTTTCTAAAAGCTAGTGAGTGTAAAGTTCTGAAGTAAGGAAGATCATCCTCTGATAAATTAAATTTAGCCATGGCTCTATCTCTAGCTTCATAGGCCGCTTTTTGAGTAAAAGAAAAATATCCAATCTTATTAGGATCAGTTTGTTTTAAACAGTTATCTACTTCATTTAATAAAGTATGAGTCTTACCTGTTCCTGGGGGTCCTAATACAATTGTTTTCAAAAGACCTCCTTAGGTTTAAATTGTTTGGGACGATAGACATTCTCTGCTTTTTCAAATTCTGTTATGGTCATAACTGTTTTATGTTTTTTTCCAATCATCTCTCTTTTAATATTACATCCACATTTATCTCTTAACAACATTTGCGTTTCGTCGTATTTTTCTATCCATCTTCTTTTCATTAAATATTTATTAAAAAATTCTCTAAAAATAAAATGATGAGTACCTTCATGGGTCCACACTAATCCAAACATCATATCCTCCTTGGTAGCGCCTGCTGCTGTACGGTCAGTACAATATTCTTCAAGATGGTCAAGAAGTTGCTCTACCTTGGAAGACCCACGCGGCGGTTCGATAATTTCAATATTAGCAAAGAGAAGTTTAACCATCTCATTAAAATCTTTTTTGCGAAGACTAGGAGGAACTTTATTAACCTGTTCCATCACAGCTCTTTGAAATAACCTCTGCTCTTGAAGATACGAAGTATCTTTGAGTCTTACTCTCTCGCCGTCTACATTAACGTAATAGTATGGTTCATCCAAATTAATTTTCTGAAGATCACTCAAATCAGGAAATAAGGATTGACCTCTGATACCATACTTTCTCGTTAAGCATAATTTCTTGTCACAATGATCACACATAGGTTCCTCGTGACATTTAAAACCTAGTTCTCTATTTAAATTGTATTTAATTTTTTCTTGAATAACTTTATCTTCTAATGGGGGATCAAAATATTTATAGTTAAATGCATTAATATGTTTTTGCCATTCTTCTGGCCATTTTCTTTTTGCGTATTGAATGTATTGATAAAGAACTCTATCTCTCCCATCATTTAATTTATTTTGTGTTAAAGATTCTATGCAAGGAGGACCATCACTAAATTCTGATTGTGGTCTTTTTAATTCTAATTTCTCTAATTCTTCTGGAGTTAATCTTTTTACTGCTAAAAAAAACTGCGATAGTGTAATAGCTTCTCCCTTAAAATTAAAGGCATATCTTGTTGTTTTTGTTGAATTAAAATATGGTAAATTAAGAAAATTTCCTGTATCATCTTCCGACTTTAATTCTACTTGTTTAGGAAAAACTTCCGCATTACCAAATCCCAAAAAAGCACTAATAGAAGTTAGTTTATCTCTCATCAGTTTTGCTTCTATTGGAACTGTTGTAAATAAAAATATATGTGCTCCCCCACTTTTTGATCTACATAAAGTAAGAGGAAGTTGATGGTTGTTAATGATAGTGATTATTTTTTTGTGGTTTAAATTATATTTATCAACATCTATACATCCCCATCGACATTGATTGTTTTCATCAATAGGAATAATTCCTAGACTTGGTTCAATCCCATTTAAATGATCTTGCCAAAGCTTATCCGTGACAGGTTCACGTTTAACAAAAGATTTTCCCTTAACCTTTGTTCCATCAGAGCTTTTCTTTTCGACGTAAGTACATCCATGAGCTCGTTTTAATCCTGCAAATAAATCAATAAAATTCTTCATAATAGTTTGTCGAGGCGGGTTAACTCTCGCGCTCCCGCCTCTTCCTTCTTCACAAAGAAGTTATTAAAACGGTGCTTCGCTTTTAGATTCTGATGGATCGCCATGTTTTGCAATAACAGCGCCTTTAGCGACGTTGTTAGAGAAACCTTTAGCGATTTCATAAATCCCTTTGTCAGTGATTGGTCCAACCTTGGACACATCCCAACCAAACCATGTACCTTTGTCATTAGACTGTTGTACAGTTCTTAGCTTATAAATGTGGCTATAAGTTGGCGGCGTAAACAAACCATTTTTACCTTGCATTTTAATCCCCATCATCATTGAGTTCCACTTACGACTAATTTTTAATTGAGTCGCTTTCATAGAAATCAAAGCTGTTGTAGGAGTTTTGCCGAGTAAAATTACAAAATGACTAACAGTATTTTCAAGATAGTTGCCGTTAGCTAATCTATCTTTATTACCTTTGTCTCTTGTAGTTTTAGGTATGTCGTCTCCTGCGTCATAAATATTGACGGGAGCTCCTTTACTCTCACCTCTGTCTTGCCATTCTATATACTGTCTTTTGTAATATACTGGCAATACATCTATCCCCTTTTCGCCATCATACAATTCGGCTGTTACCGTATTGATGATCATGCCAGGTTGTGCACCTTTGACATATTTAGCGTCCCTCGTATTTACTTCGGGGGATAGTTGGCCCAAGACTTTGAGAAATGGTAAAGCTAAATCTTCTTGCTTTATATTCGCAATTCCTTGGCCTGCATCAGCTTCAAATACATTTGTAGCTAATGCTCCTGCATTTTCGCGTTTCGCGACTTGTGCTTCTTGTTTCATGTTTATTGTTTCCTTTTTATTGTTGTTTTATTTCCAATGAACACATTGAAAATCTCCGTTGGAAGGGGTTTCCCTCCCTCGATACGCTCACGGACAAGCGCTTTCAGAGTCATGGGCTCAACCTTCAACTTTTGTGTCGGTTGATACCCTTGACCCTTCGCAAGTTCAGCATATTCTGCTGCCTTGTTATCTTCGTTACGTCCGAAAGATACAGTTAGTTCATTCTTTATTATATCTCCCAGTCCGTTTTCACGAAGCCAGTTAAACGCCTTCTCTTTATTAGCTAGAGTTATAGTGGCGCTATAGTTTGTTTTAACTTCAACTGACGATCCGTCAGCGAGTTTGAGATAAGATAGTCCCATCTCTGATAACATAGTGGGAATAGCTTCTCCAGAAATCTGTTCTAAATCTTTTTTCTTCTGTTTAAGGTATTCTTCGTTTTGTTCTATGTCTTTCTGTATAGCCTGCATTTCTTTTATTTTATTTGCAAGTTTATCTATATCGTCGGTTTTATCTAAGATGTCCGTTTGGTCATCTTCGAAATTAATTTGATTCATCTATCTCTCCTTTCTCGAATAAATTGATGTGAATCGGATAATATTTTCTTTCCTGTTTGTCCCATTTGAGTAAATTAAATTTACCATGAGTTATATCAGAAACAATAGAACATGCCACCCCAATGATGGCAGGATCTCCTGTTAATAATAAATGATCCTTGGTTGTATAATCTCTTAAACCTTTTCGAAGTTTAAAAATTAATGGACCTGGAGAAAATATCATTTGTGAAAGCTCAGGAAGTAAAAATTTAAATGTACCATATTCAGCAGCTCCTAAAATATTAATCTTAGGCTTGCCGTCTTTTGTGCCTGCAATTTCTTGTATTACATATACAATTGGTAATTTATTTTCTTCGTCTTTCATACTTGACATCTATATAGTCTATCCTATATAACAAGTCAATAGAAAGATGAAATATAAATTTAAGACACCGCCTTATAAGCATCAGCTTACGGCTTTGGAAAAATCCTGGAATAGGGAAACTTACGCCTATTTTATGGAAATGGGAACTGGTAAATCTAAAGTACTGGTCGATAATATCGCTATGCTTTATGATAAAGGTAAAATTGACGGCGCTCTTATTATATGTCCTAAAGGAGTTATGGGAACTTGGCATAAACAAGAAATCCCCACTCACTTGCCCAACCACATAGAAAATGTGGCCGTTTCTTGGCAATCCAATATTAATAAATCTCAATCTAAATTATTAGGAAATTTATTTAAAACTACTGAAGACCTTCACATTCTAGTTATGAATGTAGAAGCTTTAAGCACCCAGAAAGGAAGCGATTTCGCTAAAAAATTTATGCTTTCTCATAAAACTTTAATGGCGATTGATGAATCCACTACTATTAAGAATCCTAAAGCTAAGCGTACAAAAAATATTATTAGTATGGCCAAAATGGCTGTTTATCGAAGAATCTTAACTGGTTCTCCTGTGACAAAGAATCCTTTAGATCTTTATAGTCAATGTGAATTCTTAAATGATGAGTTATTAGATTTTACTTCTTATTATGCATTTAGAAATAGATATGCAGAAATGAAAACTTTACACTTGGCAGGCCGATCTATTCAAGTCGTTAGTTATTTTAAAAATTTAGATGAATTATCAGAACAATTGAAAACTTTTTCTTATCGTGTTTTAAAAGAAGATTGTTTAGATCTTCCTCCTAAAATTTATATGAAAAGAGAAATTGAATTATCTGCAGAACAGAAGAAAGTATATAAACAAATGAAAGAAGAAGCTTTGGCTAGTTTACATGGTAAACAAATAACAACTATGACAGTTCTTACTCAGTTAATGAGATTACAACAAATTACTTGTGGTCACTTTGTAGCTGATGATGGCACAACTCAAGAAATTAAAAGTAATCGATTAAATGAGTTAATGGACATTTTAGAAGAAGTAGAGGGAAAAGCCATTATATGGTGTCATTGGCAAAGAGATGTTAAAATTATAAAAGAGGCTCTTGTGAAAGAATATGGTCCGAGGTCCGTGGTTGATTATTATGGGCTCACGCCTCAAGATAAAAGACAAAAGAATAAAGACGCTTTTCAGAATGATTCTAAAGTACGATTTTTCGTGGGAACTCCACAAACGGGTGGATATGGTTTAACTCTAACTGCAGCCAATACCGTGATTTACTATTCTAACGGATATGACCTAGAAAAACGAATTCAGTCCGAGGACCGTGCTCACCGAATCGGCCAAAAGAAGTCTGTAACGTACATCGACATTATGGCCGAAGATACGGTCGATCACAAAATTACCAAATCTCTCAGAAAAAAAATTAACATCGCTTCTGAAGTTATGGGCGAAGAACTTAGATCCTGGATTTAGTAGGACTTACGCGTGACGCGCGCAGAATTTTTGATTTGTGTTATTTGAAATAAATCAGCAGCAGCATCGCGAACAAAACCATTCCTTGATGCTTATTGAAAACCGCATTGAATTTATTATAAAGATTAATCATTATCCCTCCATTGTTGCGTAACAAGTTTTATTATTTTCGTCTTTATAGGCTTTCAAATACTGATTTCTATTATTACCTTCCGAATAACTACAGTGCACCCAGCCCGAATTGGGATCTGATTCTTTCCAGTACTCGAGAATGAGTTGGTCGTAGTCTAGGTTTTCGTGAATGTAATCTGCTAATTCTTTATTAGATACTCCAAAGATTTCGAAGTCCGCCGCTTCTCCTTTTGCATGTTGACTCGTGATTTTTGACCCTATGGCAGTGCACAATTCTGGAGAGCGATATCCGCTAGAAACAGTTACAACCTGAGAAAAATGATCTCGTACAGGCTGTAGGATCGACGCACAGAGCGATTGTAGGTTAGCCTGGTGCTCAGGACTAGGGGTATTATCAATGCCCTTCCTAGTCGCTGTTTGCGACTTGGTTAACTCTTCCAAGGAAAAATTTTTAGATAATGACATGTATTATGTAAGGAAATGTTGAAACAATTGTAAGGCAATGGCCCCCACCATCGCTAAAAGAACCCAATAGATTTTGTCTATCTTGCCACCCAAGTCATGAATATGTGTTTGCATATGTTTCAAATGATTGTTCTTGATGTTAGCCACATCTCTTTTAATACCTGTGATGTGTCCTTGTAAACTAATAATATTTTCTCTTATAGTTTTTGGGGTCATGTTCTCCTTGCAATAACCTGTTCAGATGGTGACAATAAAGCACTCTCCGTTCTTGTCAAGCCTGTAGTTGGATTAGTATTAGCCGCAGCTACAGCTACGTTTGGCATAGGGGTTTGAGGTAGTGGTGGAACCTGAGGTTTCTGACTAGTCAAACCTTTTAAAGGATTAACAATCGTTTTAATCTTTTCAATCCCTTTTTTAAATATACCTGGTTCTTCAACTGGTATAGGACTTCCATCCTTATCATATAGAGTTCTACCTTTCTTATCTTTTAGATATTCTACTTTACCAGGGTTGTATCCATCAGGGAAAAATTCTTTTCTTCTCCACTCTTTCTTGACATCATCAAGATCACTCTCAGGAAAAGCCCAATCTTCTTCTAGTCTATAAGTCCATGGACCTGTCTCTTCTTCTTTTTCAAAAGCGTCTTCAATATATTTTACCTTTTGATTAAATCTACTTTCAGAATAATTAATAGGAGTAAATTTTCCTTTTAATAAATTACTGATGAGATCCTCATTGACTCGTGCGTTCTCTAATACTTTTCTAATGGTTCTGTTGTCCACACCCAAGAGCTTCATGTCTTCGATACGGATATACATATCCTTTTGAATTCTGAACGCTCGCTCCTGCATGTTGTCGAATGCTTTAACGAGAGTACTTGGAGTTCTATCTTGCCAATGTTGTGGACTATAGAAATCACTAGTTTCATCAATATCTCTCATGGTAGAATTTAAAGTGGCTGCGTAATATTTTAGATCTGATTTAGTATCAATACGAATCAATCTAATACCAGAGAACAATGCCAAGAGTTCATCCATAGTGTTCACAGGTTTACCGCCCTTCGTTAAATCTTTTCTTAAGCCTGCGCTTATTTTTTCTGCAGTTAATACTACACCTGGTTTAAGTCCTTCTATGATGTAAGCGAATGACTTATTAAAAACAGCAGGTAAATCGTTCTCTAATTCTGATTGAGTATATACTCTTCCACCTCCAGGTTTTCTTCCTCCACCTACTGTTACATCTATTAATCGATCATAACCTAAAGGCTCTGATACAAAGGGCTCTAGTATTTCCATGAAAGGTCCTTCAGGACTGAATACAAGATCAAGTACAAATTTATTTACATCACTAGGATTAATATTTTCTGCATGGGCTTTAGCAATCGCTGCTTCGATGGGTCGTTGCATCACATCGTACGGCATGAAGTAAGTAAAGTTAATGGCTAAGCTCTCTCCATCCTCCCAGGGTTGAAGCATAACTAAGTCTGCGTTTCTATTCCAGCTAGCGGCAAAGGATCTTTTGTAGGCAGATTCTTGCGCTTCAGTAGTCCCTGTGAGATACTGACTCACTTCTGATATTCCTTTTCCTAATCCGTAAAGCGTAAAGAAAGATCCCATCAATCTTCTTAAACCCATTTGTCTAATGACTTGGTTTGGATGTGAAGACATCTTTAAACCTAACGCAATGTTAGTCGTCGTAGTTCGGATCATTTCTGCAGGGAACGATACGAAATTTCCTAGAGGGAATTTTCTTAACGCCTGAATAACGGGTGGTACTTTACTGTAGGTTGGATAAGAATTTCTAATTAAGTAGGCTGCTGCTTGATCTAAAGCATCATCTAAATTAAGTTTTGCTCCTGTTACGAGATTAGTTTTACTAAAGGGAGCTCCAATGTGTTTCATAAATGAACCTACTTCGTCTACAGTTTTAAAAGCATCCAACATCATAGACTTATCAAAGTTGTATCCGTAGAACTTCCAGAGATTATCGCCGCCTGCATAGACCCTTCCAACCTTATCGGCTTGTACCATGTTCATCATTTTATCAAACAATTTATCAAAGGTATTAATTTTTCCTGTTTTTAATTCTTCTAAAACAGTTTTCATTTCAGTAGCTACAATGTTTTCATCATAAACCCCGAGTCTAACTAGCTTAGATATCTCATTATTAAATGCAACTTCATCAACTCCTTTTCCTTCCTTGAATACATCCCTGATAACCATTCGAAAAGAATCTGTAACACTGGCACGCCAGCCAATGTGACCTGCGTTCAAAGCAAACATGGATGCTGATGTAACATTACGAACTTGAGTCGTAGGAGAGTATAAAGTTTTTCCAATCTGCACCGCTGCTTTACCCTGAATGATGTGACGATACCATGCTGACTTAATCAAGTTAGCAAAGGGTGTGCCTAACCCCATAAACATTTGTTGGAATTCAGGAGAAGTCCACAATCCTTCTAGATCTGTTTTAAGATAATCTCCCATACGAGGAATCCTTCTAATCTGAGCGGGCTTAATGTATGTATTTCGAGCGGCTTCACGACTAGTAAATAACCATCCTTCTTTTAATCCTTGTTTTGCCATGTGGTCGGCTGCGACCTTAGCCATGTTCTGATTAACAATATCCATTCCTGTTGTAAGGACAGAGAACTTAACATTCTTTTCCTGTCCTAAGAGATCTCGAATAGCTTTAGGAAGTTCCTCTCCTGTCTTTAAAAATTTATATTGTTTGCCCTGCATAATTTTCTGACTAATATATTTTAAAATACTTAGAGGATCTTTTCCCTCGGTTTTTCCTGTAGCTAAAATAGAATCTACCATATCCTTGGCAGCCGATTTATAACCTTTGTCGTTGGGAAAATCTTTAAGGGATTGATTTCTTAAATTTTTATTCTTTGCAATTACATTTTTAGCAATCCAATTCACTGCATTCTTTACCACTTCTGGATTAGGTGCATGATAAGGATTAGTAAACGTTGAGAATGATCTTAATAAATAACTATGTGTTTTTTTTCCTAAGTTCTCACGTAGAGCGTCAACATATTCATCCGATTGTTTACCTTTAGGTAAAGCATTTTTAAATCTTTCTACGACTTCTTCTAAAGTATCTTTAACCTGTTTGGATAAAGGTTGTAGTTCTTTGGGTAAGTCTGTAAGAGCTTTCTTATTCATAATGTAATCATCTACTATATCCAACCAGTACTTCTGCATTACAGGAGAAGTCGTCCCCTTATTATATTGTCCTTCAAATCCTTTAGCTAATGCGTAAGCTCGTTTTTCTAATCCAGCAAAAGCTCTGTCAAATTTTCTAGCAATCGATCTTCCATAAAGCATCGCTGCTTCGGAGGCACCTTCAATCGAGACAGGCATCTTGCCGTAGGATCTTAGTCCTGAAATAATATTATCTAAAGCTTTGGCCGAACGTTCAGTAATATTTCTACTGGTAACGGATCCTAATCTCCATTGTTCAAAGGGAGGAAGTTGTCCCACCCATTTCCAAACTCTTTTATTAGTGACTGGATCTTTAACAAAACCTGAGAGACCGCTCGCAATTGTTGGAGCAATGGCTTTGGTTAATGTCCAGTTGGTCATGCCTCTAATAGCCTTAGAGGTTCCTGCTACGACAGGTTTAATCGCAGGTCTAGAATAGATCCATGCTGCAGGTTGAAAGACTGTAGCATCCGCGACTCGTGCCCCAATTCTCGCACTTGTTTTCGCTGCCCATTTTGGTCCTAAGTATTTATAACCTAACTGCAAGCTTTTCCCGACCAAAGGAAAACCAAATCCAATTAAACTTCCTTCTGCACCATACTTAACTTTGTTTATGAATTCTTCAACAGCTTTCGATCTTCCTGTTTTTCCCTTAGTATACTTAGGTTGCATCCATGGATTAAGAATAGGACGACCAGGACTTGATGCTATAAAATCTGTAGCACCGAGAATAGTTGCGCCTTCAATGGATCTTCTGGCTATCTTACTAACCTTGTTAGCCTTGTTAAGTTTTAAAAATTTATAAACAGGTGCCAGAGCATTGGATCTTCCAATCAATTTAGTGATGACTCCACCTGGTATACCGAACTGGATTCCTAGAGCAGTTAATTCTCCTCTCCAGGTTTCAGGTTCGTCAGGTTTAATTCTACCATCATTCATTCGCTTTTGGAGAGCGTTGGTAAAATCTGTACCTAATACAAAATCTGTGGGGATCGTAATGAGTTGATTAACAGCACCACTTAGATTCCATTTTCCTGTCTCTACTCCTTTAGATAGTTCATCTAAACCTGAGATATAATCTTTTTCTGATTGACCTGAATATTTTCTAATCCAATTATTAAGATTAACATACTTAGGTTTAATAACCTTTCCTTCTTTATCTTTGAACTCCATGAAGAAAGAAGAGAGTTGAATATTAGGGGAAAGACTAGCCGCGAATGTTAGAAGTCCTACATCATCTTTATCTTTATCAAAAAACCATTTGACTGGTTTCTTCGGAGCCGTCTGACTTTCAACCGCATATAATAATGCCTTTTGAAAATCGCTATAGTTTTCTATGTTATGTTTTTTAGGTTGATTACGTCTGTCTTTTTTATACCGCTCGTAAGGTTTGATGTCTGCCATCTTAACCCTCCGATGGTAATATCAAATTTACGTTATACTTGGTATTGAAATTGTCTACGTCTTGTTGAGTTTGAATCGTTGCAAAATCTTCTAGCGCCTCTGCACTTTGAGAAAGTAAAATCACAATTTCATCAGTGATGGTAGCAGGAAGTCTAGCTCTGAGTTCTTCATAGCTCATCCCCACAGGATCTACTTGAGGAGCTGCGTCTTCTACAGATACTCCGAAAGCATCTTCCACTTCCATATCTGTTCCAGCGTTCGCCATCGCAGTAGGAGACCCTTGATTAGGAAGACCTCCAAGATTGAGTCCTACTCTTCCTCCTGTAGCTTTCGTGTCTGTCATAAGAACAGAAACATCTAAACTTGTTCCACCGAACATTTCTTTTATCTCTTCTATTACTGCAGCTACCAGCTCAGGAGAATCCTTTGCATATTTCTTACGGTTGAATGTCTCTCCAATTTCAACAGTTCCCTCTTCGAAATCGTTTATATTATCTTCGGTTATAAGAACTTCTTCCGTCATGTTTTCATATTTTTTAGTCACCGCATCATAAAGATCTTTTACAATATCTTTTTGACCTGCAAATGTTTTAAGTAATGGATTATCTTTTTGAAGTTGACTAATATCTAATTCATGTTGTCCTATTTCATATTCAAGCTCTTTAATTTTGGCCAGATCTTTGACTGAATCTAACTTTTTAAGTTCTTTTTTCTTTAGATAGATGTTTTTGTAAGCTTCTTTAACTTTACCCAAGGCCCATTGATCTCTCCACTTGGCGCCACCTTCACCACCTAACATTTCACCTTCAGCTGCAACCATTTTACCAAAAATGTCTGCACCCACACCAGCTCTCATTGCATCTCTTTGATCCATGCTAGCAAAAAGATCTTTCGAAGGTCCCTGTGCTTGCTTAGCTGCGGTCTGGAAGACATTTCCTGTTGGAGCATTGCCTACCATGTTCAAGCCCCAGTCAATTAGGAAACGATTAATGTCTCCACCTCTTCGTGGATAATATTTATCGGCTATTGCTTCGGATTGACCATAGATTTTATCATAATCGATACCAGCATAACCTCCTGGTTCATCGACTCGTCCTCTTTTAGGTTTGTCTAATCCTGAAGTGATCCCGCTTGTGGATCCTCCCAGTCTAAACATTGGTCTATTTAATACTCTGCTCATTAGTTTAATCTTTTAAATGCTACATCTACTTTAGAGTAATCCACTAGATAGTATCCATCGTCTCCTTTGATTGAAGCCCATGGAACTTCTTGTGCCATTACACCTTCGTAAGTTTTGTCGTCACCTTTATATTTAAAGGAGTAGATGTTTACACCTGAAGGTGATTGACCTGTCAGTTCAATATCAGTTTTTAATCTAATATCACTTGGTGGGGTGTATATATTACCACCTTGCCAAGGATTTCCTCCTGGTGCAGCTCCTCTAACCGCTCCATAAATTCCAGCTAACGTGGCACCTGTTCCAAGCGCCGTCTGCAGCGGTGTTGGATTCGGTTGTTGTTGGAACTGATACTGATTACCATAGCCACCCATGATTCCTGTTAGTCCTTGACCTAAGAATCCTAGTCTTTCGTATGGTTCAAACGCTGCCATTCGTTTTGTTTCTCTAGTAGCATCAATACCTGCTTGATCTTGAGCCTGTTGAGTCGCGCCCACTTGACCCAAAGTCGCAATGTCTGCTTGATATAAACCAGGAACCATTCCTGCTAATCCCATTTGTTGTTGGTGAGCTTGTTGCGCTCCTGCCTGAGCCTGACCATAACCTTGTTGGAATAGTCCTGCTTGAAGTTGAGCTCGATTCATGTCGGAAGCTGCATCATATTCTGATCCTGCTATTCCATGTCTTGCTCCCCCAAAAGCTCCTGCTTGTTTTGCTTGATCTGAAATTCCTCTTCGTTGCATTGCTGCTTGTTTATCAAATGCTGTCATCGTCGCATCAATCACTTGTTGTTGATACGGTGACATAAATTGTTTGTAAGCATCAGGCCCTTGGTAAGGTTGTGCCGCTGTTAAATATTGTTCAAACGCTCCAACTCCTTTGCCTGTTGTACCAGCTAGGGTCGCTGCGTCTTTTTGTAATTGATCTTGTCCTGCAATGGTTGGTGCCCATTGCGATGTGTCCATTGGATCTTTAGTTAATGCAGGTAATTCTTTACCGTAGTATTCTCCTAAAGATTGTATAAATGGTGCTGGTAAATTTCGTGTTTCTGTTATTGCCATTATTTTATTCCGTGATATTTTTTAATCGCTTCTTTTGAACGATGAGGACTAGGTGTTCCTACAACATGTCCTGATTTATTATATACGTCTCCTCTTTCCTTTGATTTTTTTTGTTGATAACGTTTTCTTCTAACGAAAGGTCCACCATCATCTGTTAAATCAACTGACTCTTTAACTACTGGTTTAGGTTTCTTCTTACCTAACATTCCTAATCCTCTTAGTGCTTTTCCAAAAAATCCAGGCATTACATAACCTCACTTAATCGTTCTGATACTTCAAACATTTCTTGAGCTCCACCTTTTCCTTGAGACTCTTCTGACACTTTTCCGCCAGCTTCTAAATTCTTCATGACATTTTCCATAACTTCTGCTCCTTTGTCAATGTCTCCACCACCTGCACTTCTAACAGCATCTGCGGTAAAAACAAACTCATTTCTACTTAATCTTGCTGGGACATCATCAGCCTTTTCTTGTCCTCCGATGGGTACAAAACCTCCATCATTTCTATAGTCTTTTTCCATACCCCCAAGATCCATCAGACCTCCTTCTTGTTTACCCACTCTTCCACCTGTAGCTAAAATATATTCATCAGGAACTCTGTAACTATCTTCGTCATCTAGGCTCGCTAGATAAGCATCGAAAGCTGCTTTGTCTGCGTCCCATCTTGATTGAACATTATCTAAATCTTCTACGGGTTGCTTAGCTGTTAGAGCGCCTGCTCCAAGAGCTCCTCCTGCAATTAATCCAGAAGGACTTTTTGCAAAGTCAAATGCTTTACTTAATAAACCTTTGTTATGCATTACATCTGTAGTCAGACCATCTGCAGAAGTCGTGCTAGGTAATAAAATTCTCTTCCACCAATCAGCTTTACCTCCTGGCTTAAGCCATTTAGCCCAACCAGTTCCTGTTCCAGGCGTAGCTAAATATCCTAAGCCTGCCATCGCAGCTAGTTTTCCTATGGGACTTTTAAGAATTTTTTTAATAGGTTTAGTAACCTTCTTAAATATACTTCCTAAACCATAAGCTCTTCTACCTGTGTAAGTATCCATGATACCACCATAAGCTGCGGGGATTCTTCCACCGTCCGCGGCTCGTGTTTGATTTTGTACATAGGGAAGAGGAACTAAATAATGTCCGCTCCCTAAATTGGAAGTTGATGTTGTTGTAGTAGTACCTGGTGAACTTTCAGCGGCCGTATAAGAAGGAGGCCAGATGTAAGGTTGCCCTTCTCCTTTATCGTCAGCTGGATTAAGCATGCCACCTGTATAATCAAACTGGTCCTGAAGAGTTTTTAAACTATCTCCCGATGAGAGTAAATCTGTTGCCTTAATTTCTGTTCCATAGTGTGTGGGTTGGGTATCATCGTACTCTACTAAACCTAATTCAA